>Ga0209164_1000376_pt1 | contig 113984 bp, 113 predicted proteins | sample MTBNYHSulfiMetaG_FD_187458 | JGI IMG/M metagenome (GOLD analysis project Ga0209164, IMG submission 187458) | Enrichment culture microbial communities from rom New York Harbor, USA that are MTBE-degrading - MTBE-NYH (New York Harbor Sulfidogenic)... | ecosystem: Environmental > Aquatic > Marine...
TCTTGTAGGTTATCTTTTTCGTTGTAGGTTGGTACGATGACAGATATTTTATTGGTCACTTTTGCTCACTTTCAACTCTTAAATATTTTTTTTCTATATACATTTTTCTGATTTTCCATTTTGGTATTCTACATTTAGCTTTTTTACATTTTGTGCATTTTCTATGCTATGATGTAATGCTTATTACAATATTATACGGTGTTACATTCATTTTTGTCTAGTGCCATCTCCTAATCTTTTGATATTAATGTTTTTTAAGGATTTTTCTTTTAAAATGTTCCATAGATCAATTACATTCACATTGGATATTTTTTTCTCTTTGAGGAGTTTATCAAAATCTAGATATTGGTACTCCTTGTGTTTTGTTGTAAATATTACAGTGTCAACATCATCTGTTAATGCCTCTTTAATTGAATTAAATCCTTCTACTTTACAACTCAGATCTTCTGGGAGTTTAGTGTAAAAGTTTTTATTTAGAAATGGGTCACACACAATGACTTTATATCCTTTGGAAATGAGTATGCGAGTGATTTCTATACCATGACTATAACGATAATCGTCGATATTCTCTTTAAATGATAGTCCTGCTATCAGTATCTTTTTTCCTTCAACTTCGCTAACAATTTTATCGATGAGCCAGTCGTTCGCTCTTCGTCCGTAGAACCATAAAGAATTAAACCCTCGTTTTTCGTTTATTTTCTCGAAAGCCAATTCAAGGAAATAAGGGTCTTTACTTAGACAATATCCACTTACTGGACCGGGGTGGGGAATCTGGTTTCTTTCATAACTAGTGTTAGCGGCATTTATAGCCTCCAATGCATCTATACCATTGCTCTCAGCTAGAAATGCTAATTCATTGGCAAAAGCAAAGCGTGTATTCCTCCATGAATTATCAACTAGTTTTATAAATTCCGCGGTACGAGGATTAGTTACTCTTATTATTTTTCCACCGACTTTCTCAAAAAATTTATTTACCTTACAAAATCCTTTATCATTATAACATCCAACGATTTTTGGGAGGATGCGCTCTTCTTTTATTGCTTTTCCTTCCATTATGCGTTCAGGTACAAAAGAAAACCAAAAATCTCTTCCTTCTTTCAAACCTGATTTTTTCTCGATTAAATCTTTAATTTTATCCGAGGTACCTATCGGTAGAGTTACTCTGAGTATAATTGTTTTCTCTTTAAGTCCAGATGCCACTATTTTATCTACTATCGTGTAAAGAGTAAAAAGCTTGGGTTTATCTGGGTATTTAGCAAAACTGGTTCCAACAGCGAGTATGATATACTCCGCCTGTTTTAAATCATCAATATAGTTTTCACCTTGATATTTTGGGATGAAATTTTTGTTTAAATGTTTGATTAATAATTTTTTCATATCTGGTTCATCGAAAACAAGTTTCCCTTTTCTGATATTGCTAATTAATTGTTTATTGATGTCTATACCTGTTACTTTATGATCGCTATCTGCACATACCAATGAAATAGGTAGCCCAATCCGTCCCAATCCAAAAATGCATACTTTCATTTTTTTCATTCTTCCTGTCGATTATATAATATCTTTATATTCTTTTTATATCTAGGTCTTTTTTTGATTGGAAGTTTTTATTTCAATTTTTAAAGGATATATTAAATATTTATATATTTATATTTTTCTATTTATTAATTTTTAATGGCTGTAAACTTAATAAATAATCTAGGATAGTACACTCTCCAAATTTTCGATGTATGAAACGGAGGTGATGCTATCATGCATAGAGGAATTGTTAAAGAGTAAAAATATCTTTGTAAGAAATCGCAAACAAATGAAAACACGTTCCCTTGGGATTTTGTTATATCATTATGGTCTTTCCCTAAGGAAATGCAGGATCGTTTTGTAATTATGTACCACTTTACGAGTTGCTAAAGTTGACAACCACGATTAAACATAAATTATCTTTTTATATGAAAACCGTAATACGTCCCTTCATTGGGCCCGTAGCTTAGACTGGCTTGAGCAACCGGCTGATAACCGGTAGGTCGAGAGTTCAAATCTCTCCGGGCCCATTACCGCTTACGGGAGAGAATTCATTCAACGGATTTGATTATTAGGCATCTAGTTGGTTTTTTTTATTGCCTCGTTTTCCAACCATATTTTCATCTTTCAAACCTACAATTTCATTAACCTTCAATATCTTTCTTTATTGGCTTATTTTTCTTCTCGTTTTACGCTTATTTTTATTTTTTCTATGTTTCTGTTTTGTTCGTTCCAATTTAGTAACCATTGCATCATCTCCATTTCTTGGACATAATTTTTTCCTTGAACCCTACAATTTCAAAACAACTGCTAGTTTATAAATCCTCAGATAAACAGATTTACGTCCTTCTACTATGCCCACGCCCAGGGGTTCAAATCCCTTCCCCTGCACTAATTTAACAAAAAAAGAAAAGAAAGAAGATAGATGTACTTCTAAAAACATAGTTGCCCATTTTTGCATAAACTCTGGTTGAAATTATAAGATATAGATGGATGTAGTCCGCCCCAGGCTAACTGTTTTACTCGATTATCTGATCAAACTGGTAGTCTTCCCATCTCTTTTTACCAAACAATGTTTCAAGCTCAACAGGTGTTATAATTGGTGTTTTATACTGCATATAGTCATCCATCGCAATCCTAGGACATGCTGTGGAAACAAAACAATCCACCTCTCTAAAACTCTGCAAAGGGATTGGTGAAAAACTGTTCAAAGCGATTATATAAGATTTTTTTTGTTTTGAGTCTAAAAACTCTTTTATTTCATGCGCTAATTTTATTCGCTGCTGCCCTTTTTTTGTTCCAACTAGTATACCAAATGTTTTCGCACTTTTTGAACGGGCCATAGCACCGTATCTTTGTTTTAGGATAGTATCTTTTAGATCATCTAGCTCCTGTGTTTTTACTGTGTTTGTGTAGGGATCGGCTGCGATAACTGTTTTCTTAGTGGCAAATAGAAGACCAACAGGATGGAAATTACCACTTCCTATGAATAAAAAAGAGTCTACTTTGTCTACAATCTTTGTACCAGCAGTAAAATTACATCCTAATATCTGACCTTTTGCTTGTATCCTCTTATCACCATCAGAGATAATTGGTTCAAAACCTTGTTTTCTTAGGGTATCCATCGCTGTCTCTATCATATGTAGATGTTGCGCTGTGGTTACAACACCAATTTTTTTGCCTTTTAAGGAGGGTATAGACTTTTCAACAACTTTTGTTACATCATGTGTCGATAGCGCGTTTATAAAAATTATTGGAATAGAAAAATTATCTATATTTGGTATAGGTGTGTGTCCAATATGAATAATGCAGTTTATACCAAGGTTTTTTAGTTCATCGTCTACAATATCACATGCACCAAAACACGGGTCTGCAGAAACAATGACTTTTGCATTGGTTTCTTTTTCTATGTAGTCAACTATCGTGAAAGCATCCATCTTCAATCCTTCAGGTATCTGGAGTGCTACTATTTTGTAACCGTTTTTTTTAATGGCGTTTACCGCTGTTTCAACTTCGATGCTATAACCAGAAATTTTCATTAAACAGCCTCGTTTATGCTTGATGCGAGTGTTTTGAAAAAGTTCATCCGATAAGCATATGATTCATCTGATGTGTCCATCTCAACATAATTTTCATCAGATTCAAATGGTTCAAATGTCTTTTTTTGTTGGATGTATATCTCCCATCGTCCATCAGAAACAGATTTCTTTTTCAGTCGTTGTTCTAAACGTTTTTTCACAAAATCATCTGGGCAAATACACTGGATAATAATTAATTTAGCATGATTTTTTGCTGCGATATGATGCGCCATTTCACGGTATCTCTTTTTCTGGAAAGTAGCATCCAAGACAACGTTTTCCCCTTTTTTCAACAAGTCTGATGCTTTTTCCATAACGTTTTCATATGTATAATCTACGTTTTTTGGATCATATAAACCAGTGTTTAGTTTGTCATGGTGCCGTTCGAATTTATCTATACCTGCCAACTCTTTTCTTACAACATCTGTGTTTATTTGATGCGCATGGTAATCTACAGCAATTTTTAGTGCAATTGTGGATTTACCTGTTCCTGTGAGTCCACATACAATGAACAACAGTGGTTTTATATTATGTAGTTCTAGGGAGAAAAGCGTTGTGTAGTACTGTGACAACTCAAAATATTTTTTTGCTGTTTCAATGATGTTGTTCTTTTTTGTTTTATCTATATCTGGGTCGTTTAGCTGAAAACCATTTACTTTACCACGGACGTATGCCCGGTATGATTTGTAGAAATTTAAAACATCATATATGCCAGTATCGTTGCTTTTTTCCACATATTTTTGTATGAGATAACTTGATAGATACGGGTAGTTTAGATAATCCATGTCCATCGCAAGAAAACCTATATCTGATGCAACATCGCAAAACCTGAATCTCTTGTTAAACTCTATGCAATCAAATATGTGTATTTTTTCATCTGCAACAACTATGTTTCCTGAATGGAGGTCACCATGGCAATCTTTTATGCGCCCTTCTTTCATTCTGTGGCTAAATAGCTCTTTTTTCCGTTCAAAAAACTTTGTGTTGGCCTCTTTTATGTACCAGTAAGTGTTTTTTGGGATTGTTATGTCTATCACTGATTTTGTTTGTTCGAAGTTTTCATCTATGTTTTGTTTAACAGATTTCAGCTCACCGTATTTCTTAACCTCATCTGATGGTTCTTGGGATTTATAAAAATCAACTAGAATCGTACATAGATGATCTATTGTTTCTTCTTCGATTTTACCTTGTCTTAGTAGATTTGTCATTATTTGTTCTTGTGGGAACTCTTTCATTTTAAGTGCATATTCAACAATTTTTCCGTTCCCATCTAATTCTAGTTCGTTGTTAATTTGTGTGATTGGTAGAACATCTAGGTATATATCTGGGCAGAGTCTCTTGTTTAACCTTCTTTCTTCTTCGCAGAAAAATTTTCTTTTCTCTAGAGTAGAAAAATCTAGGAAACCGAAATTAACAGGTTTTTTGACTTTGTACGCAAAACCTCCTGTTAGAGCCACATATGATATATGTGTTTGGAGGACTTCGACTGACTTAACATGATGTCCATAAAACTTGGGATTTTTTAGGCATTCAACGATCTTTGATTGTTCCATAGAAAACAATGGAAATGATGTTTTTATAAAAGCTTTATCGTTCCGTTAAAATACGCCTAGTAAAACCACGAATAAAACCTGTATTATTACCAATGATAATGCTGATGGGATAAAAAATTTGTATATCCTCGTCGGGTCGGTTTTTAGATAATCGCTGCTTAGAACATTGCAGAGATGAATCGGTGATATAAGATATCCCACAAGGGAGCTTATGAAAATTATACTAGTCAAACCTATGATACTGATGCCTGTTGCTTGGAAAAACGGTTGTACCAAGAAGTATGACAACGCGATTGCACCGAGGTTATACCCAGTTATAAATCCTAGCAGAAGAGGTATTAATATTATCATGGCCAAAGCCGGAGCAGAAAAACCACCTATTATGCTTGCTATTATCTCGTTTGCCCTGGTGATTTCAAACATCTGTCTGAATATCATAATTCCAAAAATGGCCAATGCTAGTTTCCACGTAAGCGATTTTTTAAGTATTTGCAGATATTCTTTTACCTTAATTTTTGTTAAAAAATACAGAACAATAATACTAAATATTACTCCTATGAGGAATGATGTTGTCTCAGGGAAATCAATTACTCTCAGTGCTCCATAGAAAAACAATGGTGTGACCGGTGGTATGAGATATATCAGACCACTATATTCTTTTGTTTTTTCTTTTTGTTTCTCGATTTTTCCTATAAATTTTTTTAGTATGAACAAACCGATTAAGATAGATGCGATGAAAGCTGGCATGTTGATTAGCATGAGTAGATATATGTTTATATCCGAGAATTTTGTGCTGCAGATAAGGATCATTGCTGAGGAGATTGGGTATATCGGGAACCATATATGTCTGAACCAGATATTTAACATGTTTTTCTGGTTTTTATCAAGTTTGTATTTCTCTCCTTCGTCATCTATCATAGGCGCAGAAAACAATGCGCCCCCAGGTACTGGCATTAAACCATAAACAGCCGGTATCACCCCGAGGATGCCGCCTTTTGAAAAAATTGTTCTAAGACTTGCTATGAGTTTTTTAATGGCACCTGTTTCTTGCATAGATTTAGCTAAAACAAATATAAATGTCATTAACAGAGCGAGTTCAATTGTTTCTGTTACGAGCTGTTGTTTTTTAAATGAGTAGATTGTTGCTTCAACCATTGCTTTTGGTATATCGATTGGTTGTATTGTTTGCAAAGAAAAAACACCTAATATTAAAGATCCTAGTATTAGTGATGCACCGAAATTAAACTGTTTTCTTATAAGAAAAATTATGATTGTAAACGCAATTATAACACCAAGTATAATCGTGAGTTCACTCAGTAGCATTTTGCATCCCAAAAACCTTGTTCGGTTTAACTAGTTAACTCTCTGGCGCATCTCTCTGCGTTTTCAATTGCTTTTTCATAATCCATTGTCAAAAACTTGTTATCTAGCATCAGTGGTTTGCCATTTACTATAGTCGTAGAAACGTCGCTTCCTCGCGCAGCATAAACCAAGTGAGACATCAGGTCATAGTGTGGTGTTAGATGAGGTTTATTCAAATCAATTATGATGAGATCAGCTTTTTTCCCATCTTCAATTGAGCCAATCTCTTTTTCCATTTTTAGGCATCTGGCACCACCAACTGTAGCGAAATCGAAAACAGTCTGCGCCGGCAACACACTGGGATCCCACCTATGTTGTTTATGAATAAGAGCACAGAACTTCATTGTGTCAAACATGTCTAAAACGTTGTTGCTTGCAGCACCATCTGTACCAAGACCTATGGGCACATCAGATTGAATCATCTCTGGTATAGGGGCGAAACCACCAGTGGCTATCTTCATGTTGCTAACTGGGCAATGTGAAACCTTTGCGCCACTTTTTTTTATATCAAGTATCTCGTTTTTTGTTATCCAACCGCAATGCGCTAGTATCATATTTTCGCATAATAAACCATATTTTTTGAGTTGTTCAACTGGTCTGACACCATATTTTTTTTGGATGTCATAAACCTCTTCTCTTGTTTCAGCACAGTGGGTATGGAGTAAAACATCGTATTTTTCTGATAGCTCACGTGTTTTCTCAAGGTTTTCTGGTCCGCAGGTATATGTTGCATGTGGTGCTATAACTGGTTTTATCAAATCATTGTTCTTCCATTTTTTTATGAACTTTTCGCACTCAGGAAAAAACCTATCTGCGGAGTATTCAGGTGTGCCAGAATCTAGTATTGGGAAACCAAGGAATCCTCTCATACCAGCTTTCTCAGTTGTTTTACCTATTGTGTCCTCAAAAAAATACATGTCAAGATAGGTTGTTGTACCAGAACTTATCATTTCGAGGAGACCGAGTTGTGTGCCTACATCTATGGATTTGCTGTTCAGTTTAGCCTCGACAGGCCATATCCTCTCTTTGAGCCATTTGTCTAGTACCATGTCGTCTCCATAGCCGCGTAGAAGAGTCATTGGTATGTGTGTATGGGTGTTTATAAGACCTGGTAAAACAAGTTTTTGTCCCCCATCAATTTTATAGTCAGCTTCTATGGTTATAGGTTTTTCAGAAATCTTGGTGATCTCTTTTTCTTCTATGTATATGTCACCAATTAATTTTTCTCTTTTCTTGTTTTGGGTGATTATAGAAGCGTTTTTTATGAGAATACTCATGTGATCCTCATTCTTCGTCTATATCTGTTCCTTCTGACCAAAGTTGATTGAACTCGTCGTTTAATTTGTCAACTATCTCTTTTTCAACAGTCCAAATGCCTATCTCGTCTTTTTTCACCGGACCTGCGAGAATAAGCGCCCTGTCATCTCCAAGTATAAAGTTACCTTTTAGATCAGGATTTGATCTAACATTTAGACCAGCGAGCATCTGTTTATCCCTGTATTTGTTAACAATTACTTTTGAGTCCTTTGGTATCTCTATGTCCCCTAGGTATTCTGCCATGACCCGTGGGTTAGATATTTCTGATATTCGCCAGCTTTTTGTTGCTTTAGATGCTGGTTGTGACCGTGTCGTTCTCTTGGTCCCTATCTCAATTGCTATACCTAGAAAAACTACGCCTATTACAAACCCTATGATCAACGAAATTACATCCATAATTCATTCCATCCTATATGGTATATTTACTATCATAGATATATATGTTTGGTAAATATAAAAAATGTTACAATAAGATTTATCTTGAGTATCTATATATGGGGGGGCAGGAAAAACCATAGCAGGTCCAAATTCTTATGGATAAAAACACAGTTATCAGCAAGATAAATGATTTGAAAAAAAAGAAAAAAGCTGTTATCCTCGCTCATAACTACCAGATAGCAGAAGTCCAGGATATTGCTGATTTTACTGGTGACTCACTAGATTTATCGTTAAAGGCGACGAAAACAGATGCAAAAAATATTATTTTTTGTGGCGTTGATTTCATGGCTGAGTCAGCAAAGATTCTCAATCCTGAGAAAAAAGTGATTCTTCCTGATAAAAATGCTACTTGTCCGATGGCAGCTATGGTTGATGCGGAGAGCCTAAGTTGGTTGATTAAGGATAACCCTGATGCTGAGGTGGTTGCATACATTAACACTACAGCTGAGGTGAAGGCACTCGCTGATATATGTTGTACCTCAGCTAATGGTGTAAAAATTGTGAGAAGTGTTTCTTCTAAAAAAGTTATTTTTGTTCCTGACACAAACCTTGGTTTGTATATTCAGCGTTTTGTTCCTGAGAAACAGATGATCCTCTGGCCGGGTATGTGCAGAACTCATCATAATATAACTAAGGAAGATATTCTGGCTTTGAAAAAGAAGCATCCTGATTCAGAGGTGCTTGTTCACCCTGAGTGCAGGCTTGAGGTTATTGATATAGCTGACGAAACTCTTTCTACAAATGGTATGGTTAATCATGTTAGAGAATCTAAAACAAAAGAATTTATTATTGGTACTGAAAAGGGTCTTTGCTATAGGTTAAAAAAAGAGAATCCTGCTAAAGAGTTTTATCCTATTGAGTCAGCTGTTTGTCCTAATATGAAAAAGATTAATTTGGAAAAAATCTTAAATAGTCTTACAACTTTAGAACCAGAGATCAAATTAACCCATGATATTATGGAGAATGCTAGGTTGCCTCTTCAGCGTATGATGGATGCTGGACGGGGGGACTAAAAAATGAAAAAAGTTTACATGGATTATGCAGCAACTACTCCTGTTGATGACGAGGTTTTAAAAGAGATGATGCCTTATTTTCAAAAAAACTATGGAAATGCATCTAGTATACATTTTTTTGGTAGGGAATCTAGTAAGGCTGTTGAGGATGCTAGAGCGCGGGTTTCAGATTTATTAGGTTGTGATCCTGAGGAAATCGTTTTTACATCTGGTGGAACTGAGTCTGATAATCTTGCGGTAAAAGGTGTTGCGTATCTAAACAAAGATAAAAGAGGTGGAAAAGGTTATAATATTATTACTTGTGGTATAGAACATCCTGCCGTTCTTGAAACCTGTAAACATCTGGAAAAACAGGGTTTTAATGTCAAGTTCTTGCCAGTTGATAAGTATGGGCTTATAAACCCAATGGATTTGGAAGAAGCTATTTCCAAAGACACTTTTCTTGTTACAATCATGTTTGCAAACAATGAGATAGGAACTATAGAGCCTATGGAAGAGATTGGCAAAATAACAAAAAAACATGGTGTTTTGTTGCATACAGATGCTGTTCAAGCAGTAGGTAAGGTTCCAATTAATGTGAATAAATTGAATATCGATATATTGTCTATTTCTTCTCATAAGATTTATGGTCCTAAGGGAGTCGGTGCGTTGTATATCAGAAAAGGTGTTAAACTAGAGCCGCTAGCTCACGGTGGTGGACATGAAAGAAGTTTTAGAAGTAGTACTCTAAATACACCTGGTATCGTTGGCCTTGGAAAAGCCTGTGAACTTGGTAAAAAACGTTTCGATAACGATGCAGCTCATATGAAAACTCTTAGAGATATTCTAATAAAAAAGGTTTTGAGAATTGAGGAAAGTTTTCTCAATGGTCATCCTGAAAAACGTTTGGTAAATAATGCCCATTTCCGTTTCTTCGCTATTGAGGGCGAATCGTTGAATCTCATGCTTGATGACAAAGGAATCGCTGCTGCTACAGGTTCTGCTTGTTCTTCAAAGAAATTGAAACCATCACATGTACTATTAGGCATAGGGCTTAAACCTGAGGAGGCGCATGGCTCTATTAGATTATCAGTTGGTAAATATAGTACAAAAGAAGAAGTTGAATATGTTTCTGATGTTTTACCTGAGGTTGTTAAAAAACTTAGAAACATGTCTCCTCTTTGGAATAGATAGGTTGTTTTGTAAATGACCGACATGTATACAGAGAAGGTATTGGATCATTTTCGTAATCCTCGTAATATGGGTGAGATAAAAAATCCTGATGGCTTCGGTAAAGTAGGTAACCCCACCTGCGGGGATGTTATGGCTGTTTACATAAAAGTCAAGGATGAAAGAATTGTTGATATAAAGTTTAAGACTTTTGGTTGTACTGCCGCAGTAGCCACAAGTAGTGTTCTAACAGAAATGGTTAAAGGCAAAACAATTGATGAAGCATTGAAATTAACGCGTGATGATGTAGCAAATGAGCTAGGTGGACTACCAGCTATAAAGATGCATTGCTCAAACCTAGCTGCTGATGCCTTGCGCGAGGCAATAAAAGATTATAGAAATAAACAAAAGAAGTGATGATTATGAGTGCATATATCTATATTGATGGGTGGAAATCGAACTTGCGTTTTTCATCTGCGCACGTTATACCTGAGTATGAAAAATGTGGGCAACTGCATGGTCATACCTATGCAGTTCACGCAAAAATAACAGGTAAATACGATAAAAACGGTATAATAATGGATTTTTCTCTGCTCAAGGATACTCTCAAAAAGATTACCGATGAACTGGACCACAAGATTTTGATACCTGAAAAAAATAGTAGTGTTAAAATCGAAAAAGATAGTAGCTCTGTTAAAATATCGTTCCTTGGAAAAAACTATGTTTTTCCTTTGGCTGATTGTGTTTTTTTGCCTATTAGTTCTACAACGGCTGAGAACCTTGCAGGCTATGTTTTAGAAAAATTGCAAAAAAAGATTGTTATCCCAAAAAACATTGAAAGTATCGAAATTGGTGTTGATGAAGGATATGGGCAAGGAGCTAGAATATCTAAAACATTTTGAAGTGTTACTTAAATCACAAAAAACCTATTTTTTGATAATAACTGTAACATAATATTTATAAAGTAGAATTATAACCTATAATTAATGATAATATATGAAAATGAAAAAAGTAATCATACCTTTCATCATAATAATTCTATTTTTGAGTACAAATACTCTAGGCTTTGGAGCAGAGGGACTATTAGATAATAACATAAACGCAGCGGTATTTCAAGAGATAGCAAAAATCGAAGATAAAACCATTGTTATAGACAAAATCATCGGCGATATACATGTGAAATATTGGCAACATACTATTAACGGTTTTTTAGTCAAAAATGACTCCATTTTATTACATTTAGATCCTGAAAACGATGATATCTTAAAGTATAAAAAAAGTTGGACTAATGTCGAAATCGACTTGTTGGATTTTGATGAAGATTTGTCTGAGCGGGACAACTATGTTTGGAAACAAAGAGTGGTTTTTCCTGATGAGGATGATAGCGGTATCTTTTGTAATTTTTATGCTCCTGTGGATTATCCACTGTCTTGTTGGGAAGTAAGATATACCGATGGAACAACTTTACTATATGATTCTTCAGGAAATGAGATTGGAGATATAGTTCCTGCTCCCTCACAGGGTTGTACACTTAGAGGCTATGGTGATACCCTCTGGAATTCGTGGCGAGACAGCGCTAAGAAATGGTTTGACAAATGGTGTGGCTACGTATACAATAAAGAGCGTCCAACTACTAATCAAATATCTTACTATATAAGTAGACCACAGGTTGAATATTTTTATGTGATTGCTCATTCAGGTCATCAATCAAATCGTTTTTCAGCTAACGATGAAGATGTTTATTATTATGCCGACCAACTACATGAAGACATGCTAGATAGAAGCCCAATAAATCTTGCAGTTCTTTGTTGTTGTTCAGCTATGGAAGATACAGGACCTGGTACGCTCTCTTATGAATTTAGGAAAGGGCAAATGACTAATACTGTGACAATTGGATATTTTAATATGGGCGCTTGTGGGAGTTGGCCTTGGTATAGTATACCTTGGCAGGAGTTCATGTTTGAAAAAATGGATGACTCTGAAAATTATACAATGAAGGAAGCCTTTGATTTGGCATGTGCAGAGTATCCGTGTATTGAGCCGTATGTTAGATTTGTTGGAGATGAGGATATTAAAATTCAAGCTGCTGTTGATCTTGTTAGCCAGTCAGAGGAATCAACCGTCGAAATTAACACTGTTGAGACTGGATGCGAATATTCTATTGTTTCTCAATCCCTGCTGCAAAGTGAATCAACAGTGAACTCATATAAAATGACTGATTTAATTAACATAATAACGCAATCAACAAACAAATAAACAACAGTAAACAAACTATATTTCTCTCTTTTTTTTGCTTTTGTTTTGAATATTATAAAAGAAAAAATGTTTATATCAGAGGATGATATTAAGAATCCAAAACTTATAAACGTGGTTAGTATGGTTAAAAAAGCGGTTTGTTTAATATCCGGTGGCATTGATTCTTGTGTGACTGCTTTTCTTGCTAAGAAAAATGGTTACGATGTGTATTGTTTATCTTTTAAATATGGGCAGCGTCATGAAAAAGAAATTAAACACGCTGAGATGGTTGCTTCTGCTGTAGAAGCAAAGAAACACATTGTTTTTGATGTTGATCTTAAAAAGTTTGGTGGATCATCTTTGATGGATAGTTCTTTGGATGTTCCAAAAAACCAGGAGTTAAAAGACATAGGGAAGGATATTCCATCTACTTATGTCCCTGGTAGGAACACGGTTTTTTTATCAGTTGGTTTGTCCTATGCTGAGTCTATTGGCGCCGATGCGTTGTTTATAGGCGCTACCGCTATGGATTATAGTGGTTACCCTGATTGCAGACCAGAGTATATAGAGGCGTTCCGTAAGGTTTCTAAACTTGGAACCAAAATCGGTGTAGAGGGCAAACCTATCAAAATAGAGTCACCGTTGCTTTATATGACTAAAAAAGAGATAATTAAAAAAGGTTTAGAGCTAGGTGTTCCTTTTGATAAAACCTGGTCTTGTTACCTTGGCGACGATAAGGCTTGTGGCCGATGTGACTCTTGTCTGCTTAGATTAAAAGGTTTTAAAGAAACAGGTGTAAAAGATCCTATTGAATATGGTTTTTTACCAGAGTGGTACTAGATTTGCTGTTTCTTCTTTGTTCTATAATAATCATATAAGTCCAATATGATAGGTATAGATATTAGCAAAGCTAGTAATACTATCAAACAGACGACGCTGTCTGATTGAACGTTTGATACCGTAACCTCTGCATTTTTATCCCAGAATGCACCGCCTGCTAGGTCATTGAAGAAAAGGTTTATGGTTCCTATCCATGGTAGCTCTGATCTTGCTTTACCTGTTATCCATTCCATTTTTATTGGTTCGTCGCAGATTCCACCTAGTTGGTCGCATTCTTTGTTTGTATATGGGTTGTCTCCTTTTGTTATGAATCCTGAGTGGGACCAGTCTGGTGAAACAGGGCTATTGCCTGATTTTATTCCTATTTCTGGTATGTAAAGTGTTTTTTGATTGTATATGTCGTATTCTGCTATTGTGTAGGTTTTTTCTGTGCCATTTATTTCTATGTCAACCCAACACATAGCCCTATGGATTATCTGATCTTCTGTTGTGTCACCATATTTTCTATAAACAATTACGTCTCCATAGTTACCATAGGTTTTAAGGTCATCCCGCCCTTGGCTCTCTGCGGTACAATAGGTTACTATGTCATTTCTTTTAGTTACTTTAACTAATAATACCATATCTCCGGCATCTATAGTACCCAGTCTACCATAGGGTTCGTTTGCGTGCATCATACTACCTGATTCAATTGCAACCATTGGCGTACCCAGCCATTGACCAGTATAAGACCATAGAATCATGATTATGATAAAAACTGCAAAAAGAGCAACAAGTACGTCTCTGAGCAAGGATACCTTTCCGTCTTTACTATGCCAGAAGCGTAAAAATAAATCTTTAATCTTTTTAATGTTCATCTGTTATCACATTCTTTTTATGTTTTCTCTGTGAGAAATGGTATATTTTATTGAGGACCCACATATAGGACAAGTGTTTATATTTTCTTTGAATTTTTTACCGCAGCCTCGACATTGATAAGTCCATTTAAACTTTTTTGTTATGCCTCGTTTTGATACAGGTTCAAATTTTATTTTCAACTCTTGTGCTACGTTTTGTATTGAGTAATCATCTGTTAAAATAATTGCTTCATCGTCTTTGTTTACATCTAATGCTAATGCTAAAATTTCTTTATCTGCTTGCGATAATCTTTCTTTGTCACCTGTTTTTGTTGAAATATCTTTTATTTGTTTCATTGATTCTTTAGTTGGATCCTGTATTTTTAACCCTTTTTCTATTAGGAATTGGAAGTTTCTGTAATCTTTGCCACCTGGTGAAAATTCTTTTGAAACGCTAGATGTTGTAACCATGTTTGTATCTAAATTAATTGGTTTTCCTGACATGATAACTGATGTGTCTAATATGTATACCTTTAACTTTGTTTGTTGATTCATTTGGTTCAAGGTAAGTGGTATCATTCTATTTTATTTTAACTGTGATCTAAAAAAAGATAAAAAGAAAAAAGATAGTTTTTTATCCTGTGCTGTGTTGTGATCCGCTTGCAAAAGGCCAGATTTGTATCCATGTATTTCCGTCTTGTGTTCCGTAAACTTCAGCTGTGTCATAGCCTATTGTTCCACCCCATTGTATATCTGCTTGTAATGGTGGCCATAGTTTCCATTTGACGTAGAAGTTTTCTGCGTATACCCCTCCGCCTATGATTTCTATTCCTCTATTGTCTGGGCCTAACATTGTGAAGCTTAAGCTTGAGATGTATTCATTGTTTGTATCAAAATAAAATTCTTTTTGTACTGTTGGGCCACCTGCTAGTTTCCACTTGACTTCCATGTAGTCTGTTAAGTCTAGTTCTGAGGTGAATGTTACATCAGCTATTTCAAATGATAATAGTTTTATCGTTAGATCGAATTCACTTTCAAATCTGATTAGTTTGAGATCGCTCTGTAAGTCCCATTCTATGTCTAGATCTTCCCATTGGTCTGTTTGTAAATTAACTAGTCTCGAGAATGTAACATGGTTTGCAATGTAGAGTTTACCAGTTATCTCTATTTTGTCGTTTGCGTTTTTCATTATTTTGAAATCATCTGCTTTGAACCCGCCCAATACTATTCGTCTGCCTGTAGGAGTTGAACCAAATCTTATGGATGTGAAGTTGATAAAATCTACTAGCTGAGTGTTGTCTGTATCGAGGTATACCCCTATGATTTTGTTGTTTGCGTCTTCATACCATTTCAATGTCATGGTTTTTGAATAATCGTTAACAAGGTTGAGCAAGTCAACTGATACTTTCCTATCTGAGTCTTCATAAGTGCATATTGGTCCAAAAGCATTCATACCGTTGTTCAGTGTTACTATTTTGTTTGTGGGATCATATGTGACTTTGAATTGACCTGGCTTAAGACTTATATCACCTAAAGTAATTGTTTTGCCAGACCATTTCAGTTTAATTAAATCAAGGTTTACTGTTAAACCATTGTTTATATGTAGCATTTTTGTGTTTGTTTGTGTCTGCCAGTCCATGTACAGTGTTCCTGGTTGAATATTAATAGTTCCTACCTGGAATTCAACTGGGTTTGGTTGATTTAATAATGTTATATTGAGTAATGCTAGTGTTCCGGTAACGCCGTTGTTTGTCATGTTTAAATAACCATTGGATGTGGAGGTTTCACGTTGCCATTTTATCGTTGTTGAACCAGCGTTCAGATTAAGTGAGCCTAGGTCTATTATTACATTGTTATTTCTGATTATTCTAAGATTATGATGAAGCGGTGTGACTACTGTGAATGCTATCTGCCCTGATTGTCCGGGAGTCCATTCCTGTATATTCATAGTTCCGTAACCTGCAAAAGAACCGTTTATCTTCCAACTACCATAGCTCATTGTTTGTACGTCTATACCCCAGTTGAAATTTACACTTGCATAAACAATTAATTGTTGTGTGTACAGTTCTGTGTAGATTTCTCCTTGTCCGCCTATGTTGAACGACTGTATGTCGAAATCAACAGAGTAGCCGATACTTAAATGCAGGTTTTCAATAGATAACTGGTTGTTTCCTTGTATTTTGAATTTCGATGGCGTTGTTGAAAAGTCAAACCATATATAGCCGTTGGTTTTTAATTCGAAGTCGTCTAAGCCAAATTCTGTATCATAATTTGGATCAGGGTCATCGTATACAAGCCTTATATTTTCTAGTTCTAGAGAATTACTTGTTTCTATCTTATAATATTTATCTCTTGGTTTTAAGGATATACTAAAACTTCCAGAGGTTGATAAGCTGTCTAGATTTGCTGACCAACGGTTTATAGTGCTTTCAAAGTTGTTTATAGATATAGAACTGCTACCACCAAATAAAAGGTTCTCGCTTTGTGTACTAAAATCTAAATGAGTGGTTGCATTTGTCTCAAACTCGACTTCCCCAGCAGATAATCGTAGTTTTGGTGATTCAAAGTCAAAGTTTGTAAATTTGATAGAATATTTAGAATCCATTTTTAGATATGAGGCTTCTCCGCCCCATTCTAGTTTCATATTCCCATCTCTTGCAAAGCTAAGACCAGTACTCATTACTATCGACGCAGATGGCTTTTCCATGCTTATCTGTACATCTATTTCTTTTCCAGAATCTATCTCAAGAGTACCTTGTGTTAAGCTGTTGAATTTAACTTTTATCCCCTCCCCTTGTGCGCCTGTATACTGCCCTGTTACATCTAACAATAGATCGTCTTGTTCAAGATCAAAATCAAAATCGATTGTTGTATCACTTCTATCCAAAGCAAAATAGCCTTCAGGAAGATTCCATTCAAATTTTACTGATATATTACTTTGTGATGTTGCTCTGAATTTAATGATTTGATTGGATTGTGTTAAATCTTTTAATTCCCCGTTGAGTGTTAAACCTGTGGAATCTGTGGTGTTTACTGATAAAGTTACACTTCTTGTTTCGTCAAATACTAAGACCCATGAGAGAGTTATAATCGATGGGATATCAGTTAGGAATAGTCTTGTATCTGGATCTAGTAAATCATCACACAGTCCTATTTCAAAATTTGGTGATGAACCCGTATTTAATTCCACATATCCATTTGATAAACTTGGAACCCAGTGTAATCCAATATAAGAGGGTATATTCTTCATGTAGAAATAGTGACCGTCTTGTTGATTATTCGTTTCTGTTTCAAAAAATACTACAGCGGTATCTGGCGGGTTATCTATATTCAAATTAACTTGTCGCTCATTTTGTACTCTGTTGATATCAACGTGTAACCCTAAATTTTGGATAGGACTAATAAGTACGCCTAGTGTTGCAGAGTTTCCTTCAGAGTTTTTCCTTGTTATTGAGAATGTTATAGAAGACGAATCATCTCCCGCTAAGCTAACATCTGTGTCTGTTTCTGCTTTTCTGTGTGTAAATATAAATGGGGTGTCAAACATAGATGAAAAAGTAATTGCAAGCGTAGTGGAAGGTACAAAATCATAACCATCAGATACAGTTGCAATTAATGAAAAACTTTTTCCCATTATTCCATTACTAGCCATCTCTCGTATGGTAATCTCTTGCTCAGGATATACTCCAGATGTTCCCTGTGGTACCATCGGTTGGCTGGTTTGTTGAGCAGAAATCTCAACAGACTGTCCCGGGATATTTGTAGATCCCATTGTAGTTAAACCTGTGTTGTCACCATAGCCGAGAGGCAGTGGTTGTTGGGATGATGGGTTTGAATATGGATACGTTATCAACTCATTGTTTGAGTAATAGGTTCCTTGAGTAGGCATGCCCTGATTGTTGTTCTGACTGTTTCCATTTAATAAATAGTAAAGCAGATATGGTCTAAACATGTGTGTGATTCTGAAATTAGTGGGTTTTGGTTGTCCAGCTTCTGAATGAAATCCTACTCTAATAACTGGTTCCTCCATTTGTGTTAAATCTGCAAAAATAGGTGGTATTGTAAACTGTAAACATACTGTTATATCATCGCTATCAGCGACACAACCTTGTAGTGTTATATCTGCTAGATCTGTATTGAATTGTATTGATTGTACGTCATGGAACGGAGATGGTCTTGACCCATACAAACTGAAGAGGCTTAATGTCCCTATGTGTAAATCATTTGTTCCATCGCTGTTTAAATCTATATTCTTTGGAAAATCATTAAAACTGTTTATTTTTATTGTTTGTCCAACACCATTATATTCATAGTACAAGTAAACTTTTAGCCATTCACAGAATATCCAACCCGGTCCTCCTTGTTCATCAAAAAGAATGTCAATTAACTCATCAAGAATTCCATCTGTGTTTATAAAGAGTTTTTTGTAGCTTGAAAACGAACAACCTATATCCGCATGTAAAACATCGTATCTTGTTTTACCAAACTTGTCTTTTATCTCTAGTTTCACTTGGTAAACTCTTTCTTTTTCATATGTGTGTGATATCTGAGGATTGGTAGACCATTGTGATACTTCGCCATCTCCAAAGTCCCAACGGTATTTTAACGGAGAAGCATTTTGGTTAGTGCTCTTAGATAGTGATGCATCAAAAGTAATCGGTTCGCCTACTTCACCTTCGTAACTAACACCACCATATGGGATTAGATAATTGTTTAGTTGGCCAACATACACTGGTGCTATATCCATGTATACCTCACCGTTTGTTTTTGTCACAGTGAGAGTTACCCAATAGGTACCTGCCTCGCTGTATATATGCGTTGGATGTGTACCAAAACCAGATGCTAAATCAAGGTTATCGCCGAAATCCCATTTGTATGTTGCGCCTGGCTGAATAATTCCTTTTGAACGGAAAGTTATACTGGTTCCTGGTTGTCCTTGATATGGTCCACCTGCGTTGGCTATGCCAATATATTGACTGCCAGGAGTTGTTTGTTGTCCAGTTTTTATAATAATATTTTCAGAAACAATTTGTTCTTCGTTGTTTACTTCAAAAGTAGGTTCAAAATTTTCTTGTGGGTCTGTGATTTCATTTTCTTTGGTAGGCTCTGCTGTTCCAGTTTCTTCTATCAATGGTTTATCTGTGTTTTCTATCGTTGTGGTCGATAGGTTTTTTATGCTAACTCTTGGAACTGGTGTGGATCCTATCGCCATGGTTGCATTTGAAAGTAGTAAAAAACAGCTTATAATCAATACAATACCTAACCTCTTCATATCTTTTCTACCCCCTGAGTTTACTAATAATAAACAGACTTATTAGGTTCATATTAATAAACTTTTATATGTATTTATATTATATATATGTGGTTGCTAGTATATAATTATTTATATTCAGATATATTAACTTTATAGAACAAACATCCTATGATAATAGCAATTGTTTGTTAATCCATCAAAAAGTTTTATTCTTTCTTTTTTCTATGTGGGACAATTTTTCTCAGTCTAGATTTTTTTGTTTTTTCTTCTTTTTTAGTCTCTTTTTTTATTTTTTTCTTTATGATAGTTTTTGGTTTATCCGCTAACACTAGGTTACCTTCTTCGTCTATTATGAGTTTTATGTTAGTGCCAGGGATATTTCTAACTCTATGTTTTTTAATCTCCGGTATCTCTGGTGCTATTTCCTCAATGGGGGTGGTTGGTTCATGCTCTAAATCAGGTGTTTCAATTGTTGTTTCTGTTTGTATCATTTTTTCTGGTTGTATCTCTTCCCATTCTGTGGGGTTTTCATAAACAATTTGTTGTGGTTCTTTGTTTATCTCTGTCATGTCTTGTTTTTGTGTTGTGTCTATTTCTATGAACTCTGGTCCTTCATCTGGAACATCTGAAAAAGTTTTTTCTGGTGCGTTTTTTTGTTTTCTTCTGATTCTTATTCTCTTTTTGGTTTTCTTAGTTTTCGGCTCTGTTTTTTCTATGTCTAATAGCGGATCTTTTTCTTCGCTTTCTGGTAGTTTTATTTCTTTTATCTCAAAAGGAGGGTATTTTTCTTCTAGTTCCCTGAGTTGCTCTAACAATGTTGTTATTTCTTCGTGTGTTTTTGTTATAATGAATTTGTTTCCCTCTCCTAGATCTATCTTTGCCATGTTGTTTTATCCCGCTATTCTCCACGCTAATTGCTATTATTTTTTATCGTTTATTAACATATAAAGATTTGTGGAAAAAAATTTGTTTTTATTATTCTGTTTTATGGTTTTTGATTATTTCCCTGATTGGTATGTACGCTAGTAATACTGCTATGTATATCCATATTAGTATCCCTGGCCACCATGGTGCTTCTTTGAATACTGTCAGGTTTATTCCCATCACGAATATTATAGCTATTACTACGCCTGTGAGTGCCTCTCCCGCTACTAGCCCTGCTGTGAAAAGCAATCCCGTTCGTATAGCTTTTTCTTTTGGTTTAACACCTGTTTGTTTGATTGCTAGTTCCCAGTCGCTTATTTCTTCTTGTTCTGCGCTACCATATTTCTTTTTCATTATTCTGTCTGTTAGATGTCTTATTACCCCACCTACAAATATTGGTACTGATAATGTGAATGGTAGGTATATACCAATAGCAACCGGTAAAACTGGTAGGTTTATGAGTATTAGTACAAGTGCTAATACCATTCCCACGAACACGTATGGCCATAGCATTTCTCCACCAAGAACACCCTGCACAATACCTTTCATGAGGAATGCTTGCGGTGCTGGTAGTAGTTTGCTACCTATTGTAAACGCTTGATGTAGTATTCCTATTACTAGTCCTACTACAGTTGATACAGCTATTACTCCAAAGGTCATACTTATCTGCAGTTTTTTTGGTGTTGCTCCCAGCATATGACCACATGCCATCGATTGCAATAAATCTCCTGATATTGAGCCTCCTACGCATATCACTGCTGAGATTAGTATGACTATCGCCATACCAGCTGGACCTGTTACACCTAATCCTAGCATTATAAGGCTTACAACAAGCAAGACAGATACTGTTACGCCAGATATCGGACAGTTGGATGACCCTACTAGTCCTGTGAGGTATCCTGCTAGTGCGCTTGCTATGAACGCAAAAAGAACCGTAAGTATTGCCATGGTTATTGATATACCTGGCATCTGCGAAAGCCACATGTACAAGAGGAATATTGGTATTACCATTAGAACAATCAATGTAAATATCAATTTGTAGCTAGCATCTTGGTCTGTCCTCTTCTTTGTTTTAACCTGACCGCCGCGTATGCCTATAACTGCTTCTTTTACGCTATCTACTAGGTTTGTCCTTATGCTGTAGATTGCGTATAGTCCGCCTACTAGCATTGCTCCTACGCCAACGTATCTAATCTGGTCGCTCCAGACCTGGAAAAAACCATCCATTGGTGTTACGCCAACTGGCATACCACTTACAAGTATGACTAGTGGTAGTATTATAACCCAGCCGATTAGTGCACCAACAAGTATGTATGATGATACCTGTGGCCCTATTATCCAGCCTACGCCTAGTAGTGCCGGTGATGTTGTTAGTCCACCGTAAAGATAGCTTTCGCGTGTTTTACCGAGAATAGAGTATTTGCCTATGCTGCCTATGTATTCTATTGTCCCACGAAAGATATTCAAACCTAGTTCACCGAATTTATACAAGGCTGCTGAAAGGGCACCTATTACTAGCCATATTCCGCTTACACCGCCGTCTTTCTTTCTTTCACCAGCGGTTTCACCACCAACCGTGGTTGTTAAAACAGCTGCTACTGCCACGCCCTCTGGAAAAGGTAAATCTGTTTTTGTCACCAGCGCGCGTCTTAGCGGTACCATCCACAGTACACCAAGAATCCCACCAAGAAGAGATATAAGCATTGTTTCAAGATAATGAATGTTAGTCCAGACGCCTAGCAATACTAGTGCGGGTACTGTAAATATGACTCCGGCTGCTACGCATTCACCTGCTGAGGCGCCCATGGTCGCGAGGTTTACCTCAAGTATGGTTCCTTTGAATGGTTTTAGTAATGCTAATGCCATTACTGCCCCTGGTATAATCGCTGATACTGTCATACCAGCGTACAATCCAAGGTAGGCGTTTGCTGCTCCTAATACAATTGCGAGGAATATTCCTACTAATACTGCTTTTACTGTTAATTCTGGTATGTTTTTTTCTGCTGGTATAAATGATTTGAAGTCTTCTCTAGAGGTCATAATTTCTAATTATTATATTATTTACTATATATTAAAAGTTATTGTTTTTTAAAAAACGCTTAAAACTATGAAAGTTTTTAAAAACAAACAAGCGATACAACATAAATAATACGATGCCTTATGTTAAGCGCAACTGAATACCAAAAAAAACTTGAAGAAGAGCTCAAAGCAAAAAACACAGAGATAGAAGAACTAAAAAAACGTTTGTCTGAAACAGAGAGCATGCTAAACGAACTTAACAGAAATCTTGAACAAAAAGTTATAGATCGAACACTTGAGGCTAAAAGACTTTTACTTCACATAAACAAGTTCATTGATCACCTAAGTCATGATCTTGGTACGCCCATAACACCGCTCGTAACACTTCTGCCTTTCATTAAAGAGGATGTCTCAGATCCTAAAACCAAGGAGCTTATTGACACATGTATACGTAGCGCTGAGTACATAAAACGCGTTGTTAAAAACACCCAGGAAATCGCAGAGCTTAACACCACTGATTTTTATTTAAAACGAGAGAATCTAGCTGATATACTTAAGAATCTAATAGGAAAATATGATATTGTTTTTAAAAGCTGCAACATAAAGGTTGAAACTCTTATCCCACAAGATGTTTTTGTAAAAACCGAGAAGGATAGGTTGCTGAAGGTTTTTGACCACATAACCTCAAATTCTGTTAATAGCATGCTAAATGGTGGTACTCTTAGCTTTAAGGCTAACAGAATGGAACAAAAAACAGGTAATTTCGTCCGTGTTTCTGTTAGTGACACTGGTACGGGTTTATCTGGTGACCAGGTTAGCCATATCTTTGACGAGTTCTATAAGGCGGATGAGTCTAGACATAAACTAGATTCTACAGGCCTTGGTCTTAGTATTTGTAAACGTATTGTTGAGAAGCATGGTGGGCATATTTGGGCTGAGAGCCTTGGTAGAGATAAGGGTGTTACTATTCATTTTACAGTCCCATCTGATTAGCTTTTAAAATGGAAGATTTTAAATATAGGGTTTTGTTGTTGGCTGTTTGGGGAGAGCAAAAAACTTATGCTGAATGTAAAAAACAGACAGCTAGTTAACCATAATTTTGGTGAGCTAGAATTAGTTGACCGCGAACTATTTTATATAAGTTATAACAGGCGGGACAACTAAATTTTTTTCTTTTTTTATTATTGTAATTTTTTTTGCCTTTTTTGCAAACCTATTTAAAATATCATATGATATATTACTGAGGTTGAATATCTAAAAGAGGATGTGATGGTATGGAAGAGTTTGGTAAGATGGGTATGAGTTTTGAGAAGACGGCTTCAAGTAGGGTTAGTACTGGTATAAACAGGCTTGATGAGCTTTTGTCTGGTGGTCTGCCGCGTAATAGTGTTACATTGGTTTCTGGTACGCCTGGTAGCGGTAAAACGATTTTGTGTTACCATTATATTGCTGAGGGTCTGAAAAAGGGTGAGAAATGCTTGTATCTCACATCTGATGAGCGTGTTGAGAATATTCTAAAGCAGGCTCGTGAGATTGGTTTTGATTTCCAGTCTGCTGTCAACACGGGACAGATGAAGTTTGTTTACATGGATCTTGACAAGAATACTATCCACAGAGAAGTTGAAGAAGAGGTTAAAAACGGCGGTTACTCCCGTATTGTGTTGGATTCTTTGACGCCTGTGGCTGAGGTCCCTGTCTGGGTTAGCGGTGTCCATGAGATTATACCATCTGAGGAGAGTAGAGCTACAAAAGGGTATCCAGTTGGTTCTGTTCCTGCTACTCGTATTCATATCAGGCGTATTATGAGTATTTTAAATAATAAGAATGTTACTTCTCTTGTCACTTCTGAGGTTCCTGAGGGTAGTCGTGGTTTATCTCGTGATACGATTAGCGAGTTCCTTGTTGATGGGATTATTCTGATGGATTTGGATATGACCATGGACCGTAGGAAATTGACGATTAGGAAGATGCGTGCTACTAAACATACATTGAGGCCACAGGATATAATGATCACTGAGGGCGGAATTAAGTTCGTTTAAAAAAAAACACAAAATATTTTTTTATTTTTCTACCGAAGAAGTTAAAATGCTATCTGTCATTTCATATAAGGGGTTTATCTAATTGAAAATCGAATTCACACAGGACAAGATATCAATAGAGGATAAAGTTATATCTGCTTTAGATAGATTTGTTCTTGATTTCATACGCTTACTCGAAAAATATACTGATTATGTCATAGTCAGTGGTTATGTGCCGATTCTATTTGGGAGATCTCGTGGTACGGAGGATATCGACGTACTTGTTAAACGTTTTGATGAGACTGTTTTTATTCGATTTTATGATTCATTGATAAAAAAAGGTTATTATTTTTTGAACCCTGAAGACGTACATGGTTTATATGAGATGCTTGGCGAGGGTTTGGGTATTAGAGCTGCAAAAAAGGATACTATTATTCCTAACGTTGAGTTAAAATTTGTAAAAAATGATTACGATGATTTTTCCGTTGATAAAAAAGTTAAGGTTGTGTTAGGTGATAAAAAATATTTGTTTATCTCTCCTATTGAGCTTGAGATTCCTTATAAGCTGTACCTTGGTAGTGATAAAGATATAGAAGATGCCGTCTATTTATGGGATATTTTCAAAGATAAAATTGATTTAACTGTTTTAAATAGATTTATGAAGAAGTTGAATGTTAGTGGTGTAGAGCATGGAATTGGTATTTGATAGAGAGACTAACCGCAGGGAGAGGCTTTGGTTTGTTCACTATTATGCAAGTTGGGTGAGAAAGGTTCCAAACCATGTTTGGAGTCGTGAGCAGGCCAAGTTAATAGATAGTCTAGTTTTGAATGCTCGGAATTTTAATTTATCGCCTGAAGAATATTTGAAGATGAAAGAAAATGGTTCTCAGGTTAGAAGGAAAAGATAATTACCACAGCAAAAAGAGTTAATTGATTAGTAGCATGTCACTATTTATAGATATTTTCGTGATGATCATAGTCTTCCAAAATCACTGTCTTTGTTTTTTCGTCTATTGATAACCATATCTTTTCTTAAAGTCTTTTACATTACCAATCTTGATAGGTTGTTTTTTCATAATTTTTTGTGCTTTTTCAATATATTCTGGTTTTAGTTCCGGTTCAAGTGTGAATCTATTCTGATATGCATTTATTATGACTTTATAATCTTCAAAAACTGGAGAGATACCTACTAAGATATATGGACAGTTCTCCATAACACAAACTTCTATATCTTTGTATTTTACTTCTCTTCCACCCTGACCAAGGATAAAACCTGGAACTATTGCCTTGTAAGCTTTCCTAGTTCCCTGCTGCAGTCATTGCAGGTGTATCTCTTGGCTCTAATTTCAATTGTAACCATTCTGCAAGGTCTTCAGGTATCGTTATCGTATCTGCTCCTGAGTCAAGAACAGCATTAATTATCTGGGTTGATACGTTATCATTTCTTATAAAACGCACAGGTACGATAGGTATACGGCAGTGGAATCTTTTGTAATCAAAAACAAATTTTAAAAGTGGTGATGTTCTTGGCATAGCTTAGAAGAAACAAGTTCCAGGGATGAGATTCTTTTCAATGTAAACTTCGTTGATCTTGTATTTTCTACCTTCCTCTACAACATCAGCAATTTTTTCACTTGTGAAGAGAACCTTGTGATGTTTATCAATAAGCATCCATTTTCCAGTATATTCATTGGATAGGTTTTTCCTTTTCATTTTGGTTCTTCTCCTTTAATATTATGTCTGTTGATACTTATAATCTTTTTCCAAGCAACTGATGGATTACATCATTAATAAATACTTGTCAGGGATCGTTGAAAGTATTATTTTGCGTTTTTTATAATTAGATTGCAATCAAAAAAGTTTGATATTAGTCGAAATTTACTTTTATTAAACTATAGTTTAGTTTTAGTATAACTATTATTAAACTCTACTTTAATTTTAGTAAGATTTAAATAGTTGTTCGAGATAAATAATAATATATGTATGTTGAAAGAGTTATAAAGAACAAGTTTGATAAAATTGTAAAAAGTTACAATATGGTGGCTGTTGTTGGTGCAAGGCAATCCGGAAAAACCACATTTCTAAAAAAACAAATGGAACAAACTAATTCATCTTATATCTTATTTGATGATCCCGATGCACGAACATTATTTGAGGACGATATTAAAAAATTTGAAATGCAGTTTCTAGAAGGACATGATATCTCTATACTAGACGAGGTTCAATCATGTAAAGACGCCGGACGGAAATTGAAATACCTTGTTGATTCTGGTCGGATGCTTTGGGTCACTTCCTCATCAGAGATTATCCTTGCGAAAGAGATTTTGTCATACCTTGTTGGCAGAGTCTCAATTCTAAAGCTCTACCCATTTTCTTACGAGGAATTCTTAACTGCAAAAGGACAGAAAGAAACGACGTCGACTATAGCTCAAAGAATGGTCTGGGAGCATATGCAATTCGGTGGATATCCTAAAGTAGTGTTAACTAAAGATATTGATATGAAAAAAACAATTCTTGGAGATTTGTATGAAACTATGCTGTTAAAAGACGTCGCAAGGACATTTTCTATCGATGATATACGTTCATTGGAAGAATTTGCAAAATATCTTGCGCTAGGTATCGGTAATATCATATCTTATGAAGAAGCCTCTAATTCTCTGAATGTTTCTTTTCAAACAATTAAAAAATATCTTGATTCAATGGAGAAAAGTTATTTTATCGCAAGGGTTTACCCTTATTTTACAAATAAACTTAAGGAGATTGTGAAGCAACCAAGGATTTATTTTATTGATACAGGGCTTAGGAATATTATTGCAAAACGTTTTGAGCTTGAACCCGAAGGAAAACTGTTTGAAAACTATGTTTTTACAGAACTTCTTAAACTAGGGATAACACCAAAATATTGGAGGACAAAGACTAAATCAGAAGTTGATTTTGTCGTCGAAAATGCAAATACTACTGTTCCCATCGAAGTGAAACTTCATGCGGATCTTGGAAAAATTGAACAAAGTTTACGAACATTTATTGGGACGTATCACCCAAGCAAAGCACTTGTTGTTACCTATAAAGGCGAATACGGGAAGATGAAGTGTAATAATTGTACGGTTTATTTTACAGATATCGCTGGATTGAAGCAGCATCTCTTATGATATCGAACAGTTAGGAAAATCTTATAAATCACTAATCGATAAAGTATATCTTGTAAAGGATGTGGATGTATAACTGTAATCTTAGATTTGAGGAGTTGTGGTTAGAATGAGAGATGACCCTATAGCCTTGGTTTTAGATGATTTGTTGAAGCTTGATGATATCCTTGCTTGTATGGTTGCTAGACGTAATATGATTAGTGTTATGCCTAGTGGTGATGGTTTTAAACCTGAGGTTAATCAGATATGGGATATTATTAGGCGTGCTATGGATGACGTGTTTACTGTGATTGGTCAGTATTCTGGTGCTGGTCTTGGTGAGATGGAGCTTCGTTTGCAGGAGTATGAGGTTTTGTTTTATGTGTTTCCTGATACTGAGAATGCATTGGTTGCAATTGTTCCTGCTCTTGCAAATAAGGGTTTGCTTGAGGTTGAGATGGAGAACGCTAGACGTGAGATACTAAAGATTATGGAGATGCCTGAGAAAGAAAAAGTAGTTGCTACCGCTTAATTATTAAAATAAATTGGATGCACAGAATATGATTGAGCCGAAGTTTGAAGCAGCTGTTGGTATGAGTCGTAAGTGGGATGCAAGAGAAGCAGGAAGAGAAGTAGCTGAGACTGCTATTAAGAATTTGAGTAGGCCGCCTGATTTCTTTTTGTTGTTTTCTACAATTCACTATGAGAAGCATGGTGGTTTTCAGGAGTTCTTGAATGGTGTATGGGATGTTTTGCCAGAAGGAACACCGCTGATTGGCGGGACTGTTGCAGGGTTCATAAATCCACAAGGATGTTATACGCGAGGAGCAACAGCAATGGCGGCTTCATATCCGAATATGGATGTCGCAATTGGATATGGTAAAAATACAAAAAGAAATCCAAAGAAAGCTGCAAGACAGTGTGCAGATATGATTAAAACTGGATTAAAAAATAGTAACTATGAACATAAATTTATTTTGGATATTATGTCTTCTGGGTTAGTCCCACAACTACCGGGTATGGGCAGAACAGTGATTATCCGTTCTAAAACTATAAGTAAACTTTCACCCAAATTATTTGATTTTTATGGAAAGATAATGCAGAAGGGAGTTTGTAGACAAGATGAACTACTCAAAGAATTTATCAAACTTTTGCCGGACTACTCTCTAATTCATGGTGGCGCTACTGATGATATATCACAGCTTAGAAATTATCAGTTTTTTAATGAGAATGTATCTACAAATTCAATTTGTGCATTAGCTATGAACATAGATGTTCCCATACGTGTCAAAACTACGCAAGGTCTTACAGAGACAAATAGGAATTTTGTGATTAGCTCTTTAGATCACAGCAGGCGAGTAATTAAATCAATAGATGGAAAACCTGCAATTCCAAGATTATTCGAAATTATGCATTTAAAAATGGAAGATTTAAACGAACATATTTTTAATAAAATCTTCTTTTTGCCTATTGGTTGGAAATCCGAAGACGGTAAATTAATAGCAACTGTTGTTGGTATTTTCTTGGGAGATTATTTTTACGTCATGTTCCAGGTAGATAACTATAATGCTACTTTATTGAACTTAAGTGGCAGAGGATTACTCAACTCTATAAATGAAAATATCGTAGTTACTAGCAATACGCAATTAGGAATATTCTCTTCGTGTGGTAGCAGATTGTTGGCTTTAGGCAACCATGTGTATGATGTTCAAAAAAGATTAAAGGAGTACTTTAATGACAAACCATTTTTATTATATTATGTTGCTGGAGAAGGATCATATTCACAAGAACATGGTCTGGAATATGGCAATTACACTTTTAATTCTGCTATTTTTGGGTAATTTGTAAAAGCTACCAACCATATTTATTACTTAGATCATAGGCTCTATACAACTTAACATACCTAGCATATAACAAAAATATTTTTGCGTACAAAATACTTTTTGAGAATGTACTATTCATATTAACCTCTCCAAATGGTTTGATATGTTTTGCAAGTTCAGTGTTATTCATTTCTTTTAGTTTTTTGAAAGCCTCGATAAATAATTTTGAAGAAAATTTTGTTTTAAGCCAGTCTTTTTCATATTGTTTTGGATCGTTATCTACAATTGCCTTAGCAGCCAATTTTCCTGCAATCATCGCTGCTCTAATACCTCCCTTAGTAATCGGATTAGCTTGACAAGCAGCATCTCCTACGAGTAAAACTCTTCCACTGATGTATCTATCCAAACCACCATAGCCTACTGTTCTTGCTTGCTTTACAAGAATTTTTCCAGTTGGTCTGAAAATTTTTCCTTTAATAATAGGATATCCAATTTTAGTTTTTTCATTGTGAGGAAATTCCCACATGTAGTCTCCTTCATATATTTCATCATAAAAAAATCGTATTGTGTTCTTTTCAGGTTTTTTATCTATAATATATTGTGCTAGCGATTTCGTATTACCTTTAATACCCAGATGTTTTCTAAAAAGTGAATTTGCACCATCAGCAGCTATTACATAATCATATTTTTCAATTTTTGTCTTATATTTTATCTTTACTTTTTTGTCGTCTTGAAAAAAATTCTCAACAGAGTTTCTCTGAAAACTTCCGTCCAATCTAACAAATTCATCAATAATCGATGAAAAAAAGCGTACTCTATCTATAAGAAGTCCATCCATTTTAGTTTGAATTTCGATATTATTCGGATAAAACTCTCTAATGAGCTGGATTTTACCTACAACACCATCTGGACTAAATGGTTCAAAATCTTTTAGAATGTCACTACTTACTCCTTCTCCGCACATATCATGATATAAACTATATTTATCAGAATTTAATCTATCTACTAAATCAACTTTTATAATATTATCTCTATCATAATGTTTGAGAAAGTATGCTGCACTTGATCCTCCCGGACCAGCACCAACAACAAGTACTTTAATATTATCTCTCATTTCAAGTATTTTCCTTTAAATTCTGGAAATATTTTTAATGCAGTTTTATAATCCATATCTGTCCTCAAGTAAGATGCAACTAAATTTGATTTGCCTTTTTCTTTTAGTCGAATAATATTGTCGATCAAGGTTTCCCAGTACTCGTCAGTTGGCACTTGTAGTAGATCCATAGCAACATCAAAAGTCTCACCAAGATAGTCGTAGCATTTAGTTACATATTCCTTTAAAAAATCTTCTGAATAATCGTTTTTATTAATTGCTTTGGAAGCTGTCTCTGCTGCTTTCTTTCCAAATTCCATTGCATATCGAATTCCCTCGCCTACCAGCATGCTCGCCTGAGCAGCGGAATCACCAGCCATTATTAGACCATTGCTGTAAGGTTTTTCAAGCATTCCACAAAGTGGATAGGAACCTATATGCATTTCATAAGGTTGTGCATTTCTTGCTATCTCATAAATAGGTGATTTTTTAGATATAAATTTATCATGCCAATGTTTAATATTTTTTTCTTCAAATTTTTCAGCTGTATTGTAAACGGTTGATATTCCTACTTTTGCTCTATTATTTGTTATTGGAAAGACCCAACCGTAGCCAACTGGAACTATGTTTTCACCAACATAGAAATCCATAGATTTTTGGTTTCTAACTTTGAAATCGGTCATTTCATATTCCATACCTATTCCAATTTCAACTTCATTCCATTTCGGAATCAGATTCATTTTTCTTCCGATTACTGCATTTGGTCCAGAACAGTCTATGACAATTTTTGATTCTATTTTTTTCTTATTGGTTTTCGCACCAACAACAAAATCGCCATCTAGAATGGGTTCCATTATTTCTTCTGAAAGCAAAATTTTTGTTCCACTTTGAGCGGCTTTGAATGCAAGCTCTTGTAGAAACACATGATGATTTAATGTGCCTAATAATTTCTCTTTAAAATTTATTTCAACATCTCTCTTTGAATGAGCAGAATTTATGTAAAATGAGTCATACCACTGGTACATAACTTTATCTGGAAGTTTCCACGAATCTATAACATCTTTCCACGTTATAGCCGAGGTCTTTACGGGATATCCTATCTCAGAACTTTTTTCCACTAAAATGGTCTCGAGTCCATTATTGGATGTAGTTATCCCGGCTGCTAATCCAGCAGGTCCTGCTCCTATAATTAAAACATCACATTTCATTTTTCACCTTCAATATCTCGGATTTTAATTCGTTATAATTCATGTTTTCTAATTCCTCAATTTTCTCCATATTGAGTAACTGAGTTACTATGCCAAAGAATTGTAGATATTTTTCTTTACCTTTTTTAGCAAATATGTGTCCAACACAGTCAAAAATTTGCTTTGAAATTTCAAAATTTACATTTAATATTTTTTTCACTTCATCTTCATAATTTTCTCCATGGTCTTCCTTTTTGTGATATGTGTAAAATGCTTTTTTACCTGCTATATCTCCACAAATAATTGAAGGTAAAATTCCTTCAATAAATGGTTTTAAATTTTGGTTTGCAGCATCGCCGGTAAGTATAACATTTTCATAAATCCATTTATCCACAAGATCACTCCATACAGCTTTCTTTGACTTTTCTATTATGTATTCAGCATTTTTTACTTGTTTTTTTACATGATCGATTTCCAAAAATTCCTCGAAATATTTTTCCAATTTTTTCTCTGGATAAATACCACCAACACCCACGTTAGCCACATTTTTTGATTTAGGAAAAATATATGCATAGCCACTTGGTGTAAAATCCCCAGTAAAAATCTGTTCAAGATGAGGTTTATACAAATCTAGGTTTTTCATTTCCCAAGAGTAGACTTCAGCAAGATCACCTTTTTTAGGATGATATAGATTTAACAGTTTCAAAACAGTCGATTCGCATCCATCAGCAGCAACAACTACTTTAGGATATATTTCAAAATTTTTTTTATTTCTCTTAACTAAAGTTTTTTTGACATTATTGTCGTTATCAAATTCAAATTCAACTAATTCGGTACTTGTCCATAGTTCTGCACCATTTTTTACAGCAAGTTCAGACAACCATTTATCAAATCTTCTTCTATCAACACTGTAACCTTTCCATTGATCTCCAATTTTTTCAATAAAGATATCATCAGCCCAAAAAAACATCCCATCAATTTTCCAAATCAACTGTTCTTTGGGTATTTTAAAGGGTAGGTGAGGAAAGAGATATTTCCCGATGCCTTCAGCGCATTGAACTGGAACACCTATCTCTTCTTTTTTATCAATGAATATCGTTTTTGCTCCATTCATCGCAGCTGATCGTGCGGCACTACTCCCTGCAGGGCCAGCGCCAACAACCAGTACGTCGCATTCTATTTTCATCTTAGTAATCACATCTAAAAATTGTTTAAAAACATATCCAAAACTAAAAACTTCTATGCACACGTTGCTTTTTTCGTCTGTTGTCTTGACCTTGTATACAAACGAACAGTTAGATACGCACCATCAAATAGTAATATAGCGAGGAAGAAATACAGTGGGAATATGCCAACTAACACAACAAACAGAACCGCCATCTTTGTAAGCCATCGTTGATCAAAGAAATAAAGCGTGATTTTATGCAAAAACTTACTATCACTGAAGTGACCCCTGTTTTTATCGATAACATCATTCCCCATCTCATCTAAGAAAGCTGCTGTAGCAAGGAAAATAAGAGGCAAAAACAATAGGTTAATACCAGCAAAAACAAGTATAACCAGTATTACTACCAAACCAGTCATATGAGCATAGTTATCAATTTTTCCTCTAATAAAAACACCAAGTAGAATAGCTAAAAGTATCGTAGCAGAAAACGGATCAATAAGCATTGTATACGCCCATAAAATACCCAGGAAAGGAGCTAACACCATAGCAAGCTTTTTACTGAAGATTTTTTCATCAAACGCATCATCGATATATTTCAGCCCCGCTCCCAGGAGCGGATATGCTGCTAAGAAGAAATACATACGTTTTTTGTCTCCTCTTCCACCCTCTTATTCTTCTGTTTTTATACTATAGACACCATAAATACCTTTTTCGCACGTAATAGCGCAGGTGTATACGTATATCGACCCAAACCTCTCTTTTTTCACCCCTTTGATTTATGCTTTTAGAATATTCTTATTATCCGCCGCCTCAAACTTCCTAAGCCTAAGTTGGCTGTACCCACGCATAAGAATATATGAACCGTCGAACAGGAGCATCGCTAGGAAGAAATATATGGACATAACGTTAACAAGCGCTAAACCAAGTATAACCACTTTAGTAAGCCATCGCTGATCAAAGAAATAACCAACAAACTTCTTCCAAACACTTTTACCATCAATATACTCTCTCTTATCAATGAAATCATTACCAACCTCATCAAACAGAGCAGATAATGTAAGAACAATCAATGGCAGTATAAGCAGTTGAACACCCAACACTATAACACCTGCTATAACAACAACCATACCAAGGAAATGAGCATAGTTGTCAATCTTGCCCTTCAACAAAACACCAAGGAGAATAGCTAATAAGATAGTAGCTGATGCCGCATCAATAAACATTGTATATGCCCACAACACACCAAGGAGCGGCGCAACAGCATAAGCTACCTTTTTGTTGAAGATTTTTTCATCAAACGCATCATCAATGTACTTAAGACCAGCACCCAATATCGCATATGCTATAAGGAAGAAATACATTCTTTTTTACCCCCGATACATTTCATTCCGTTCGTTACTTTCATCTTACCAATTTACTATAAGGACTTAAGAAAACATAAAGCCCCACTCCTAGAAAATCCTACAAAATTCCAAAAACAGCATATTTTGTTTACGTTTGTAGGAAAAACAGGGGAAAATCAATATTTCATAAGATTTTGCAATTTTGATATTTTTCGTATAGAGATCTTTTTACGACCGGGTGATGATCAGCAATTCATTTATATACTATTCATTTCAAATTATGCATTTTTTTGCATTTTTTAAAACAAAGTATTTAAATACTAATGATGATTATTTCTGCTTATGAAACTTGAGAAAAGAATTGTTAAAAATATCTTAGATTCTTTGAATGAAAAAGTAGTTTCAAAGAAACAACTACTGAATGCATTTCGGGATGTATTGCAGGTCAAATATTCAGATAAACTCATTGCAAATCTCAGAAGAAACAAAGACATTTTCTATGTGTTCAAAGGATATTATTATGTATTAGATCCACATGAACAGCAGGGATCATTTACTGAATATTCTACAGATGAGATGGTCTATGCTATTCTGAATAAGTTAAATATTCGATGGTATCTTGGATTGGAGAGCGCACTTGAAAGGAATAATCTTATATGGCAAGGTGTGATAAATCCTGTTATTCTAAACTCTGAACTTTCTGGTGAAAAAAAAATCCTTGGTGTGAAGTATAGATTTCATAAAATGAAAAGAGGGATGATTGGTTTTGGATATGTAAAAAAAATAACTAATAATAGAATTACATTCTATTATTCAGATCCAGAGAAAACCTATCTTGACTATATCTATCTGCATAAAAGGATTCCTTCTGAATTATCTACAGTTAGACATCATGAAAAAGTAAAATTGTATCTTACTCGTTATTCGAAGGTTTTTAAAAAGAAGGTTTTGTATTCATGAAGAAAAGTGATTTTAAAAAGTACGTTGCCTATGTGAAAGAACAACGACATTCAACAATTGATGATTATTACATTGAGAAGGACTATTTCCTCTCGTTATTTCTCTCAGCGTGGCAACAGTTAAAAGAAAAGGGAAAGGTGCCTCATTTAGATGCAATGATTTTTAAGGGCGGAACCCTCCTAATTAGAAACTTTTTACAGTATCCTAGGATCAGTGAGGATCTTGATTTTACTCATGCAAATTCGAATGCGTTGAGATCCATAAAAAATGAGAATAAACGAGAGAACGAAATAAAGAAACTAATAATACCCATCATTGAAGAAATCAAACTTATTTGTGATGCTGTTGGATTTGATTTCGAAACAGATCGAACAAAACCTCGATATGTGGTCGTGAGGAATTCGCGAGCAGTCTATGTACTTTATATTTACTATCGCTCTCTGATCACTGCTGAAGAGATTCCGATTAAGATTGAATTAAACTTTTTGGAAAATATTATTCATACATGTTCAGAATCAAGAATAAACACAATTATACATCCTGATGTATTGCTGAAATCTATAGAGTATGATCTAGAGAATATTACGATAAAAACTTACTCACTTGATGAAATCATTCTCGAGAAGTATCGTGCGATTCTTACTAGAGATACGCTAAAAGAAAGAGACATCCTTGATTTGTATCTCATATATCAAAGAGATAGCGATGTTTTCAAAGCTGACAATAAGTTGATTCTCACGAAAATACAAAGTGGTATTTTGATTGCTCCTGATCTCGAGAAAAACCTTGAAAAAAATTGTCGATTGTTACATGATGATATGTTTGGTGAGTCTGATGATAATATCAAACTTTTTGCTTTAATAGAGATCAACGATGAAAAGTACGAAAAATTTAAAGTTCGTCTGTATGAAAAATTAAAAGAGATATGTACGATGAAATAGCGAAACTGAAAGTTCGGTGAAAAACTAATATTTTGTTTATGTTTATAAGAAAAACATGGGAAAACACCGAAAGAGATTCATAATATAATTCGTTGTAATCTTTGCCATGTTTTTGCTTAATAATTACAACGATTTATATTGACTATCGGCTACGCCTCTTATTGAGGAAAAATATCATTTATAGTTCACAATATATGAACTTTTTTTTCATGATTCAGAAAAATTCAGTTAAAGCATGAATATAAAACTGCCCCCAAATAACAATTTTGTTATTTAAGAGGCAGCAACATTTATTTCTGTATCAATCAGAAACCAATAAAAACTCTTCTTTAACAGGCTGACTAACAACCTTGTTATTAGATCTTAACGGCAAACTCAGATAACAATCATCCTCATGAAAAACAATACCGCTTTGTTCAAACGACCCCAGAGTGCTAACTAGTTGACTACTGGGAACATGAGAGAACCGCGCCTGTAAATCATTATAAGAAACAACATCTAGGCATGCAAGGAAAATCTTCCTCTCAAGTTCATCAAGAACATATATCCTGATATTTTCATTATTTCTTTTATCATAGATTTTAAGAAAGCTTCCACCGTCAACAAAATAAAAAATTAATTTATCTATCGTAGTTTGTTTTTTGATACCATCGATTTCTAACGATTCTCGCTGTTTTTGCCATTCATCTACTAGCTGTACCCAATCATATTTACCTAACTCTTCTTTTCGTTTAAACCCATAGACAAAATTGAATCCTTTGTCTAGGTATTCTTGAGGATACATAAGCCTATCAATAGGTGCGTATTCCAACTGTTGAATATTGAACTGCTCCGGGTTGCGATGAATAGGGCTACCTAATAAAACCCTAAGATAACAGATTTGCGGGGGATCAAGATGCTGTTTAAACAACTGTATATTCTTCTTTGTTTCCTCAAAATCAACAGGTTCTTCATTCGGATAATCAATGATAAGATTGTAACGATTTATTATACCGTTCTCTTTACAAAACTTTAATGCAGCAATATTATCAATTACTCTATTGCCCTTATTCATTTTCTTTAAATAATGTTTACTAAACGACTCAATTCCTGTCTGTATAGTTGTAAAACCAGCTTCTTTCATAAGAGTATAATCCTGACTTTTTAATTGACCTGCTCGCGCTTCTGCAAAAAACGTAAAATCTCGTCCCAACTTTTTCAAGTTTTCAAAAAGGGTTAGATACTCAGTTTTCGGAAGGGTATTGCCTATGATTTGGAAATCCAATATTTTATATTTATTAGACAAAGCCTGTATCTCTTGAATAATTCTATCAACATTCTTTTCACGATATTTTTTATGCTGGATGTTGAGGTTACAAAAACTACATTGATTCCACCAACAACCACGAGAAATTTCAACAGGTAGTCTACCATTATAAAAAAAGTATTGTTGCACTTCCATAGGTGTTAGCTTCAGTTCTTCATAAAAAGAATCATATGAAGGAACAGGCAGACCATTGATATCAACAACAGCATCTGATTCATTCCATATAACCTCGTTTCCTTTTCTGTACATCAAACGTGGTATTGATTCATAGTTTTGATAATCTGAAGCAAGATGATAAAGAGCGTCCTCGCCGTCACCTGAAACAACGAAATCTACGTAACTAAAAGATTCTAACACCTTTTTTCCTAACAAATCCGTTGTTCTACTTCCACCAAGAATAATCTTCTTATCTGGAGATAATTCCTTTATTTTTTTGGCAATGGCTAGCGATGGTAGTAACTGTCCATAATTCAGCGTAAAACCAATAATATCGTATGATTGCCAACCAGTATTTTCAAGAACCCAATTATAGAATCTGTCTGTCTTTTGAACATAATCATCAAATGTAAATTGTTTTTGAATCTCTTTGTTTTTAGATAGATTTTCATTAAAATATTCTCTAAATTTGCCCTCTGTTTTTTGCCAATGCTCTGGAAAAACGTATTTTGAGAATACCATCTGGGCAGTATATGAATCATTGGGAGGATAAATTAAAAAATTATAGTTATTTAACCCATAAAACTCAGCAGCTTTTAGATAGAGATGCCTTGTTTTTACATTGACTTCTCTTTCCCTGAGAAAACTCTCTAAAACTGCTAGCTGTATGGAGGGTATGGCTGTCCCAGCAAAAGGCATTGATATGATTATAACATTTTTACTATCTGTGTGCATCGCCAAATCCAAATAATTAATAAATAATAATCTTATATATTTAACTAACATGACCAAATTAGATTTGAAGGACAGAAAAATACTATATGAACTAGATTTAAACTGTAGGCAATCAAATACACAGATAGGAAAAAAAGTCGGTCTTAAGAAAGATGTTGTAGCATATAGAATTAAACGGATGCAAGAAGAAGGAGTCATAAGAAAGTTCTGGGCAGCAATTAATACCTTTAAATTGGGTTATAATGTTTTTAGACTCTATATTAATTTTCAATATGTAAGTTCGGATATTAAGAAGGAAATTATTCAACATTTTGTAGATTATAAAAACGTATGGGCTGTAATATCAGTGAAGGCAGAAATTGATTTTGATGTAATTATCTGGGTCAGAGACATATATGAGTTTTATTTATTTTGGAGCAAAACTCTTGATAAATTTGAAGATTATTTTGCAAAATGTACTTTCTCTATGTATGTTGAAGCCTTTAATTACAAATCTTCATGTCTACTAGATGAAATTGAAAATTCAGAAAGATTAATGTATAGAACAACATGTGGCGGAAAACCAGTAGAAATCGATGAAATAGATTATAAAATTTTAAATGAAATTGCTATTAATGCACGTATACCTCTTATTGAACTTGCAGAAAAAATTGGTTGTTCCTCGCAATCGGTAAATTATCGAATAAAGAATTTAATAAAACATGGTATAATTGAGGCTTTTCGTGTGAATGTCGACCTTCCAAAATTAGGACTTCACAAATACAAATTGGAGATATTTCTCAAGGATCATAAACAACGAAAAGCAATATGGGATTATTTAAAAGTAAAACCTTATTGCGATACTTTAAATGTTTCTGTAGGTTGGTGTGATTTAGAATTTGAAATAATAGTTGAAAATGTCGATCAACTAGGTAAAATAATGGATGAACTCTATTCAAAATTCCCAAATGCAATAAAAAAACAAACTTTTTGGATAATTGATGAATATCATAAAGAAAGATGGCTTCCGGAAGTAGATTTTTAAAATTTTAAATATAAAATACACACCAAGTTGATTTATTTATCTTTTACAATATCATCAAAACAACTTAGGTGTGATACCTTGAAAAGGCGTGATACCAACAGCTACCGCAGCTGCCACAGCACCGATTATTAATATTTCCATATTTTCTCTCACCCTCCCACATTGTTATTTATTATCATGGTATACTTTGTCTGTCATTGTTTATATACTTTTCGTGTAAAAATAACATTTTAGGAAAAATAGTATATGGAGAAGAGAATCAAGCAAAAAATACCATCAATAGGAGAAAAATATTAGCATATTTCATGATAATCCGATATGTCCTATCTGATGTGTATCGGTATCGGCTGTTTTTTACACAAGCCGATACTACTCATCTGTTCTCAAAAGAGAATCAACAACAGGAGACAAAAACCTCTCATAAATAAAACCCATGTACCCAATAGAGTCCTTTATAACAAATATTTTCCCCTCATCACCAAAAAACGGGTTAGTAAAACGATTACGATGCTCAGTAACAAAACCCTTATTCTGCAAATCAAACAACAAACCAACAACATGCTCCTGATCCAATCCTAGCTCAGATAAGAGAGTTTTTGGCTCCAAACGATTCATAGGACTCCAGCGGCCAGACGAAAAACTATCATTTCCCTCGAAAAGCATCGAACGGAACTCCTGGCCATCCCTGTCAAAAACAATCAGATTCCTCTGATCCTGAGCATAAACATGGAAGAAAAAGAAGTTCTTCAAAGACTCCTCCTCAACAGGAGAAAGACCAGGTACACTCCTGAACTCGTCATGTAAAAACTGTTTAACCTCGGGAGAAAACTGTCTGTCTTTGCCCATATCCCAGCTAAAACCAAGGTTGTCAACAACACCGATGAACTCTTTCATAAGCCGGTTCATCCTAGGATCCATCAGTAAAACCCGTTCAAACCATGGACCACTAGTAGTATGCCACATAACGCGATTAACTAAACAACCAACACCACGCCCAGGCATCATACTAACCCTGTCCCTAAACTCATCTGCCTTATCAGTAAGCCTGTTCATCATAACAGAGCCACAAATAGTATTGCCAATGTCTGTTAGAGAAATAACGCCTTTATCACTATCAAGACTAACACTTATAAGATTCTTACCAACTAAATCATGTAAAACCCTATCATCAAAACTAAAACCTGAAAGGCCCTTAACAACACCACCACTATTTGAATATAATTTTAAAAGAGTATCAACTTCAATATCATCTAACCGAGCAGACCCCTTCATATCTTCTTCCATACCCATCCAACCTTTTTAACATAAATAATGTCAAGGCCTATAAAGCTTTTTATCAAAATATTATAATTTAGATAAAAAAAAGAAGTTATTCACAAGAAATTAGCCAAAAAACTCTGAATCATATCAAAAACATGGAAGTAATCGAGACAAAAGAGGATAATAAGAAACACAACTATAACAAGTAGAACAGTCAGAGCAAACTTTATCAACTTCCAAACAACAAAAGCTACAACTATCGCTATTATAAAAAAAGCCCAAAGAGGGACCTCAACACCAAACAGAAACATCTCAACTCAAACAAAAGAATAAAATACAGTGGTTATAAGCGTTTAGTTTTTTAAAACAATTTTATCCCAAATATACTAAAACCTAAATTATATACCTCTTTTTTGTGTACATAAAACAAGAGTTCATAAAACCTGATACAGTTGAACGCAGGGAATACCAAATAAACATAGCGGACTCTGCAACCAAAAAAAACACACTGGTAGTACTACCAACAGGCATGGGAAAGACAGTGATTGCACTAGTTTTAATAGCAAAACAACTACAGAAACAAGACAACAAAATACTGTTCCTGGCACCAACAAAACCACTTGTGACGCAACACGCACAATACCTCAGACAAAACCTAACAATAGACGAAAACCTGATAACGGTGTTCACAGGCGAGGTATCACCAGAGAAAAGAAAACAAACCTGGGAAGATAGCAGGATAATAGTCTCAACACCACAGGTTATACAAAACGACCTTATATCAAAAAAAATTAGTTTAAAAAACGTCTCATTCATAATATACGATGAGTCACACCACGCAGTAGGAGACTATGCTTATGTTTATGTATCAGAGATGCATCAAAAACAAAGAGAAACAGACCGTCTGGTACTAGGAATAACAGCCTCGCCTGGAAACGACGTACAAACCATACTTGAGGTATGCAAAAACCTTGACATAAACAACATAGAGATCAGAACAAAATACGACCCAGATGTTAAACCTTATGTTTACGACCTGAAAATAACATGGAAAGAAATACCTTTACCAAAAGACTTCGCCTACACACTGCAACTACTAAAAAAATCGTTATCAGAACGTCTACAATTCCTAAAAGACGTAGGCGCACTGGAATCATCCTCCGTCTCGCTGATAAATCGTACTAAACTATTGGATGCACAAAGAAAGATACAAACTGAACTGCAAGCCAGTATGAAACCACCCAGCATACTTTTCAAAGCAGCCTCGACACAAAGCGCTGCACTAAAAATATACTACGCAATAGAACTACTACAAACACAGGGCGTTAACGCATTAAAAAACTATTTCCAGAGGATGGGAAAAGAAGCAGTATCAAAAGACAGCAGCAAAGCATCTAGAGAAATAATGGCAGACAGAAACATACTAGAAGCAGTAGCATACGTGAAATCACTAAACATAGAACACCCAAAAGTACAAGAGATAACAAATATAGTAAAAGAACAACTAAAAAGCAAACCAGACTCAAAAATCATTGTTTTTACACACTACCGCGACACATCATCGCATCTACTGAAACACATAGAGCAGATAGAAAACGCCAAACCAGTAAGGTTCATAGGACAGGCAGAGCGAGACGAAGACAAGGGACTCACACAAAAACAACAAGCAAACATAATAAAACAATTCAAAGAAGACACATATAACATACTTATAGCAACAAGCGTAGCAGAAGAAGGACTAGACATACCATCAACAGACCTAGTAGTATTCTACGAGCCAATACCATCAGAGATACGGACCATACAACGACGTGGTAGAACAGGACGTAAAATGCCTGGAAACGTAATAATACTAATAACAAAAAACACCCAAGATGAGGCATACTACTGGGCAGCAAAAAGAAAAGAAAAACAAATGAGAAACGAGCTGGAAATACTGAGATCAAAAATAAGCAAACAACTCGAAGACACAAAGACACTATACAACAAAACCATAGATACCCAAACAACACTGCCAGACTACCAAAAACAAAAATCTCAAGTAACAATAATCGTAGACCACCGTGAATACCGTTCACCAGTAGCAAAAAACCTTACACTAAAAGAAGCAAACATAGAAGCACAACAACTAGACACCGGAGACTACATACTATCAACAAGAATAGGAGTAGAGCGCAAAACCGTGGACGACTACCTAGGGTCACTAATAGAGGGCAAACTATTCAAACAAACAGCGAAACTAAGAGACGCCTACCCAAGACCAATACTAATAATTGAGGGAGAAGGGCTGTTAACAAAACGCAACATAAGCCACAACGCAATATACGGTAGCATAGTATCAATAATCGTAGACTTTGGCATACCAGTGATAACAACCAAAAACCCTATGGAAACAGCAAACCTGCTTTACATAATAGCAGCACGCGAACAGAGAGACGAAAAAAAACCAGTGGCAACAAGAGGAGAAAAAACACCGATGTCAACAAGAGAAAAACAACAGTTCATAGTAGAAGGACTACCAAATGTATCAGCTGTATTAGCAAAAAGACTGTTGGAACATTTCGGCAGCATAAAAGACATAGTAAACGCCTCAGAAGAAGAACTAAAAGATATACAGGGCATAGGAAAAAACATAGCAACTGAGATACAAGAGATAATAAACACAAGATACCTTGAGGATTAAATTTATCCGCCCAAATATTTTTATCCCCTATCGCATTACAGCGTTGATACTTAAGAGGGTGAACTCTATGTCACAAGATGATAAAATCATGCAGGTATGCGATGGTCTTAACATGCTTAATGAGGATAACTCAATTCCTAGAAACATAAGAAGGGGGGCCGAGGAAATAAAAAACATCCTTCTTAAAAAAACAGATCCATTAGATGTAAGGGTTGCAACTGCTACACAAAGACTAGACGAGTTGGCAAACGACCCAAACATACCACTTCATGGCAGAACCCTGATATGGAATATAATGAGCCGCTTAGAAGGCATAGTCTAGAAAATCTTTTTCTATAATTTTTATAAAAAACAAAAAGCTTATAAAAAGGATCATGACAAATAATAGAGACTTAAATTAGAGGATAAATGATTTGAGAGATAGGGGAGGATAAAAACTTATGATAAGAATAGGACCAGCAGGTATACCTCTTTCTTGTAAAGGGCGAACAAACAAAGACGGATTAGTTTACATTAAAAAACAATTAAATCTAGATGCAATGGAGATACAGTTCGTCCGCGGGTTATATGTGATGGAAGACGAAGAAGCACAATTTATTAAAGATTACTCAAAAGAAAATGACATAGAGGTGCATGTCCACGCACCATACTACATAAATCTAGCTGGTGACGACGAGTTAGATCTAAGCATTGAAAAAATAGTTTCATCGGCAAAAGTAGCAGATAAGATGGGAGCAAAAACAGTGATAATACACCCAGGGTATTACGGTAAAGACCAAGAGAAAAAAACCCTGAAAAAAATCATAAAAAACACAAAAAAACTACAAAAAATCTTCAAAAAAGAAAAAATAAAAACAAGAATAGGTCTAGAAACAATGGGCAAACAGAAAGTGTTTGGCAGTTTAGACGAAATTATAGAAGTCTGCAAAAGCGTGAAAGGTGCTGTACCAATAATAGACATGGCACATATACATGCAAGAGGAAACGGCTCTCTAAAAGAGAGAGAAGATTTCGAAGCGATATTCAAAAAACTTAAACCACTAAGATTAAAACATTATATTATACATCTCACCGGGGTTTACTACGAGGATGGAAACGAATACTACCATGTCCCAATAAAAAAAGGCGACATGCCAATAGCACCACTGATAGACATTATTATTGATAACAACTACAATGCCACACTTATCTCAGAGTCACCCCTTCTAGAACACGATGCCGTGTATATAAAACTACAAGTTGAAAAAGCTATAATGAAAAGAACTGGTAAAGAAACAGCAAATTATAAGGATCTAACGGAAATCACATGCAAAAAAAAGAAGAAAAAGAAGAAGAAATAGTTTTTACAAAATCGATAAACTATATTCAGAGAAAAATAAATGATATACTACGCAGTGTATCAACTGAGGACATAGAGAAAATAAAAAAACTTTTTTTTAAATCAAATAGAATCTTTGTTTATGGTGCTGGTAGATCAGGGTTGGTTGCAAAAGCCTTTGCTATAAGACTTGTACACCTAGGTTTTGAAACGTTTGTGATAGGCGAAACTATAACAGCACCGGTGCAAAAAGGAGACTTGGTAATAATAATATCAGGTTCAGGAGAAACCATACCTGCTATTATGACAGCAGACATAGCACATGGAATAGGGGCAAAAGTTGTATCAGTCACAGGTAAAAAGAACTCTGATGTAGCAAAATACGCAGACATAACATTGTATCTATCAGCAACATGCAAAGATGCAGAAAGGAAGCAATACGCGCCACTTGGTACTCTTTTTGAGGCGAGCGTATGGATATTAATGGACGGCATCGTAGCAGACCTTCTTGAAAGCAAACATGAAACAGAAGAAACAATGCGTAAAAGACACGCTACATTAGAACAATAACAGAAACAATATTAAACACTCTTTTTATACAAATAAAATGTGTTTCAACTACCTAGAGGAACAAGAGATTTTACTCCGGAAGAGATGCAAAAACGCATATATCTAGAAGACTCAATGCGAAACACATTTCAGACATTTGGATACAGAGAAATACAGACACCAATGTTCGAAAACCTGGAGCTTTTCACAGCAAAATCAGGCGAAGGGATAATAGAAGAACTTTACTCATTCAAAGACAAAAGCGGCAGAGATCTAACATTAAGACCAGAATTAACAGCACCTGTAATAAGATTTTATGTAGAACAGTTGCAGATGGAACCAAAGCCACTGAAACTATTCTACTTCGGCAACTGTTTCAGATACGATAGACCACAAAAAGGTAGATATAGAGAATTTAGACAAGCAGGCTGCGAAATAATAGGTACAGACACGCCAGAAGCCTACGCAGAATTAATAGCACTAGCATACACACTACTGAAAAACTCAGGCTTAAAAGACTTGAAACTAAACATAGGGAATTTAAACATACTATCAGCAATGTTCAAAAAACTAAAGATAACAAAGGAACAACAAAAACAACTGACAACACTAATAGACAAATCACAATACAATGAAACATCACAATTACTACAAGATTTTGATGTAAAACAAGAAGAAGCAGAAAAATTTATACAAACACTACAAACCACGGAAATAAAAAAAATAAAAGAATACATCAATGATGAACAAACAAAAAAAGAATTTGATTTCTTCGAAAAAATACTACAACTACTAAAAGAAACATTCAACATAAAAAACTACCAAATAAAAATGGGAATCGTTAGAGGACTTGACTACTACAAAGGAATAGTCTTCGAAATAGACGCGCCATCACTAGGGGCAGAAAAACAACTAGCAGGTGGAGGAGCATACGAACTTGTATCACTATTCGGTGGAAAAGAAACACCAACAGCAGGATTCGCAATAGGTTTCGACCGAACGATAATAGCACTTGAAACAGAAAAATACAAATTCCCAACAGAATCGATAAAAACCTATATTATACCTGTAAACGAAAACACTATAGAAAAATCCCTAGAAATAACAACGAAACTTAGAAACCAAGGCATATCAGCAGACATTGACTTACTAAGAAGAGGAATGAGTAAATCACTGAAATACGCTAGTACGATAAACGCTGAAAAAACCATAATAGTAGGACCAAAAGAACTAGAACAAAACTCAGTTACACTAAGAGACATGAAGACAGGCAAACAAGAAACAGTGAAAATTGAAGACATCCATAAATTTTTAGAATAAAACAAGTTTTCTTCGCCTAAAAAAAACTATAACGCACATCGTTATTAAAAACACTAAAAATTCAAAACCTGGTGTATCTTTTCTTTCACTTAGATTATTAGGATTATCTGTAGCGTTGTAACCCTCCCAATACTCATTCACCACATAAGCTGTGAGTACATCAAAACTCACCGTGCAATCATCATGATCGTTTTTATTAAACTGGGCAAACACCTCAAGAGGGCCATAAGCATTAAACCACTCTGTATCAGGTCTAATACGAATTCTCCACATATATGTAAAGTTATCATCGGTTTTCACACTACGCCCGCATTCAAGAAGCTTATCTATACTAGTCGGACCATCTAATACCTCAAAAACAGGTGTTCCAAATTCACGCAGCTTAAAAAATATTACAGACAAATCTGTTTTCGCTGAAATGACCACTTTGATATCGAATTCTTCACCTAACTTAAGATAAGGATGGGCAGTAGCGTTTCGCCATTCCTCACCAGATTTACGAAACCAAGCATACATTGAACCATACTTACATTCACCAGCATCTACAAAACATACAAAAAACATTGAAAATAAGAATAAAAAAATGATAGATGTACTAACAAATTTTTTTGTAAGCATTATTAATCATACCCAGGCGTGTGTTCGTCCCAGCAGTCTCCTTCCAGGTCACCAACCATCATGCCCCATGGTGGCACTACACCAAAGGCAACAGTTGTGAAACCAAACCCCAAACGAGTGTTCTCACCAACCGGAACACCAGCAACAGAAACGACACGTGATTCCCTTATATAAACCTGAGGCTCATGACCCAATATAGGATTAAAAAAAGTTTCATCATTTGAATCAATAACCTTAAACTGGGCATACTCGCCCTCAACATCAATAACCCATATGTTTAATGTCACAACCCATGGAGTAACAGGTGTTGGCGGCAGGATTGGGAAACCAGTTGGACCAAGGGTGCAACGATTACGAAGTTTTAGAGCCCAAATCTCTTCATCACCGAAACCAGTTTTTTCAAAAGGATCTAAATAGTTTGGGTATTGGTCAACCGCGCATCTTAGAGTTTCATTCCAAACAAATTCACCATCCTTTTTTCTAACTACATCCATGTCAAAACCAAAAGGAATTGTAAAACCGTTCTTTAGCGCATTCTTTGTGTCACTCAAAGTCTGCCTTATATCATCTGTGTTTAAGTCAGGGGCATAATCATCTATCGTTTCTCTAAGTTTTTGATCAACTGAGTCTATAACATTAGAAAAAGTTTGCTCAATATCATATCTAGCTTTGTCAACGTACCATTCTCTCGCAAGATAAACCGCTTTGTTGCCAACGCTACTATACAACTGACCGTTCAAATAAGAGGAGTTACTACGATATAAACTTATATTGGCATCAAACTTATTCAAAAGATCCTCTTCAATTTTTACCATGAGTTCATGCGGATCAGGGTACTCACTTGATGTTATAGATTTGTCAAGCTTAGTTTCTCCAATCATAAGTAAGATATCATTCAGAGCAGCCCAAGCTACATCATCAACCCAACTACCAATAACCCCAGTTATTGAATCATCGTAGTATAAACCATCACCATTCAACAAAAGATCCTGTTTATTTGGGTCTAGATACATTTCAACATATGTATCAATTGTATCCTCAAGGTTAGGATCATCAACTGAGCCGTTATAATAAAAAATATCTCTTACACCGATCCACGGGTTTTCACCAACAACCTCGGAGTAAGAGTCTAATAGTACACGCATGGCCACCGTCTCATTCTTGTAATCAGTTGTAGTGAAATAAGTTGTAACATTCCATGTCTGGTTACCATTTGTTTCTTCATGGGTTTCACTCCACTTGTGCCATCTAACCCATCTTAAATCATAAACCTCGCCATAGAGAGCACAACCAATATTGACAAGACCCTTGTCTGGCCTATGTATTAAATCAATTAGAGTTGGTTCATCATTAAGCCCCCAGATGTCAAAACCCTCATCATCAGGGTAACCACTATGTTGACCAAACACCACGTACGCTACCCGTTCTACATCTGTATGCATATCAGCTGTATATACCTCGGAAATAATACTAGTTATTTTGTCAACCGTACTCTGATTAACCACGAGATGTTTGATGGTCTCATTCCAAACAAAGCCTTCCTCAGACATATCCTCAACAATAGTTTTTATTACATCCTCCACATCATCACCGAAATCAACATCCCGAGTCAACAATAGACCAGTCTCAAGGCTTCTAAAAACCAAGGTTACACTGTCTATATCATACAATATACGCTCAGCTATCTCAGAAACATCTACGTGAGGGCAATCATCTATACTAGTATTTATGTCATCACCAGCATCAATGTTCGCGGTACCATCTGAGAACTCGTTGGAATCAAAATCAAAACCATCAGCATCCATATCATTAAAGATACTTGTATAAATCTGGTCACCGGATGTTTTCTTAAGAGCTTGCCAACTTTTTTTAGCAAACTCAACAACACTTAAGGGATCAACACTGCTAAAAACCAGGCCTTGCTCTAGTAAAAGCCCACCATTTACAATCAAAGCAAGATGCTTGTTATCGACCACATTCAATGGCTTACCAGAACTATAATGCTTATATCCACGTATAAGAGAATAAACATTAGAAAGTGCTGTTGTAAGACTCCAAAGAGGCGTAAAACATCCATCTAAAGTTTCGTGATAATTTTCAACTAAGGCTTTTAATAAAAGATAACGAGAAGTAATAATAGTGGAAGCATTGATTGTTCTAAGAGCAACAACTTCGCCGTCATCCAATCTTTTAATCTCAAAATTTATAGGAACATTAACAACATAATAACCAGGTTGATCTACAAGTTTTTCACCTGGTCCAACAACAGGTATAGAGAAACTTCTTTTGATATCCATCTTCAAACTATCTAAGATAATGTCGTTTCTAGAAATAAGAGGATACTCCTCTCCAGCGGGTATAACAACATTAATCGCATATCTGCCATCGTTAAAAACGTCATAGAGATATGTTGAGGTCAAATATACATTCAACTCATCCATGACTCTTTTCTTTATTCGATTATTATTCACTTCATCGTCGGTGTCACCAAAACCTGCATCAAGATAAGGCGTTATCACAGGTTCTTCACCTAAAACTTTCAAGGCGTTCATACCTGCAAGATTTATCGCTGTAGTAATATCGGCCTCAGCGAAATGAATCATGTTTTCTACCTCACTGAAATCGATTGTACTAGTTATCTCAAAAGATTTTTCCTGCTCTAGTTTTATAACATAAACCGTGGTGAAACTACTACCCAACAAAAGGAAGATACCAATGACAGAAAAAGGTATACGAGCACTATCATCTTTTAAAAAATATTTTAGCAATTTCATCCCCTTGCCTCCCAAATTGTTAGAACCACGTATGCTTTGTCCAGCGATATGTGTTCAAACAACCAGTTTATTAGCATTTCAGCGAAATCAAGACTTGTATCAATCAAATCAAAAACACCTTCGACAAAAATTGACAGATAAGGATCTAAAAAACCTTTGATTACACCTGTTATATTGTCTTTTATAGCTACCTCAAATAGATCAAATGCCTCATTTAGATTACCAACTGAAAGATTCAATAAACCATGTATAGAATTATTTAACTCATTGTAGATGCCCTGCATAATAGGATCATCAAAACTGCTATTGAGACAAAAAAACATGTCATCAAGTGAGCCTAGTGCTTCACCCATGAATTCATCTATTGCTTCTTCTACAAAATTCATGGTTGCATTTTTTAATTTGTCAAAAAAATAGGTGACGGTCATGTTTACTATGCCAGGGAAAACCACATTATCTGTCTCGTTACGGATACCAGAAATCAAAAAACCATATGTTAGTTTGCTAACATTCTGATATGTTGCATTTGTAGCATTCTCACGTTCATGATAAGGCGATGAGAGATTGTTCGTTACGTAGTCTGTTAACACTTTCTTTATATTTGTAATAGCTGGGATGGATGAGTTGCTATAGCCAAATTCGCCTAAGCCACTGAATAACTGTTTTTTCAGCCAATGTCTTGTGAAAACAATTGATGTGTTATAAATGGTTATAACCGGGGAATAAGGCATCAAAATAGAGGTTTGTGAAACATAACAATCCTTGTTTGGCGGATGATCACCAATATAGATTTCACCACCCAGTGGAACACCTTTGATCGGATGCCACCATGCAGTGAAATTAAAAAGATATTTGTCGCCGAGATAGGACGAAAAAAAATTGTTTGTATCATTTATTAGCTGCCTGTCTAAATCACCAGTAAAAATGTTAAAACGGTTGGTACCAAAAACCGAAAAAGGCAGTCTTAGCTGGCATCCTAGATCCTCTGTTATTAGGTTGGCATAGTTTTTATGTATTTGTTCGCGTGCTAGAATCCAGTTCGTTATTAAACCATATAAACCATCTGAGGAATTATCAATGCCAAGGCTACCAGCAACATCATCGATTACATCACCGCAAAACTTGTAGCTGAATTTATCTACACGGGATACAAGAAATGTATTTAGAGCCTGATCAGCAACATGTTCACGATGCGTATCAACAGATGTCTTGATCGCTACATTGCTTTGAAGCGCTGGTAAAAGAATTACACCTGACAATGAAACCATGACTATGAATAGTACTGCATCGTACATCGAGGAAACACCATGGGTATTTCTAAGAAACCTCCCCATACCATTCCTGCCCTTTTTATAAATTACAAGTTTTTTTATTTCAAACTCCACAATATAACAGTTAATTTGCCTGGTACAGTCTGTGCTTCGTTAAGATAAACACCAATGTCCCTGGAAACAGCAACTCTATCACCTAAATTATCTCCAAGGTTTTCAGGAAAATCCATTGAGTATACTTCCCAACTAACTCTTATTATAAAATCAAAATCAGATCTTTTGTATTGTTCACGCATAGAGTTTAACATGGCATTGCTGGCAAGTGTTTTTAATGCGGGTAAATCAACTAGTCCTCCCTCTTTTATAAAATAACAGTTAGGGTTTGTTAGTTTGGTTGAAATAAGGTCAGCAGTTTGATACTTATCTAGAGATGAAACTCTTAAAGCATAAGATGAATAAACGTTTGCTATCAAAACAAGGAATAATGTAAATCCTATCATTACTACAGAGAGCGCTGGTAGAGATGTGAATTCCTCAGAAATTGCGTTTTCATTTCTTATTAAACTCCTCCGTGGAGTTTTTTTCATTTTTGCCTCCAGCTCCACAAATAATTAAGTTTATTTTAATGTTAATTTATAATTTTATAATTATGAATAATTTATGATATTATAAAATTTGCCTTGGAAAAAATAAAAAAAGAAAAAATAAAATGATGTGGGTGGTGTTTTTTAAAGCGGGAATCAATGAGAGATTGATTATTTCGCGAGTGCTATTTCTTTTATTCTGTCTCTTATGATGAAGATCTCAAGTACGTCTTTCATTTGTTTGTATTCTTCGGGGGTTTTAATCTCTGAGACCACTATCAAATCTCTCATTTTTTCCTCACCTTCCTATGTTATACTTTGCCACTCATAATATATAAACATATCGTGACATAATGACAAAACAATGATTCTAACAACTGGAGTAACAATCATTATATAAAACATTTCTCATTTCCCAACGGAAGAGGCAAGATATGGAAACAAAAAACTATGACTATATATCTGTAGAACAGAAATGGCAAAAAAAATGGTATGATTCTAAGATATATGAAGCAAAAAAGCAGAACAAAAAGAAATTCTTCATCCATTTTGCATACCCTGGAGTATCAGGGTACCTACATGTAGGACATATGAGAGGATTCACCTACTGCGATATAATAGCTAGATACAAAACAATGACTGGCTACGACGTCCTGTTCCCAGCAGGGTTCCATGCCTCAGGAATACCATCAATTGGATTTGCAAAAAAAATAGAGAGAAACGACCCTTTAACAATAAAATCACTTAAAGAAAACGGTTTAAAAGACGATTTCATAAAAAAACTAAAAGACCCCGTAAAAGTAGTAGAATATTTTGGGAAAGTATATGTAGACGACTACTGGAAAAAATTCGGTTTCCTTATAGACTACTCAAGACTCATGAGCACGATATCATCAGGCTACAACAAGTTCATACAATGGCAATTCCACAAACTAAAAGAAAACAATCTGCTAGTCCAAAAGCCACACTATGCTCCCTTTTGTCAAAACTGCGGACCAGTAGCAGTAGACAAATCAGAAACAGACATATCAAAGGGTGGATCATCTGAGACGCTGGAGTTCACAACAATCAAATTCCAGATGAAAGATGGAATGATACTGCCAGCTGCTACACTCAGACCTGAAACAATCTTTGGTGTAACCAACATGTGGGTTAACCCAAATGTGGAATACCAAAAAGCAAAAGTCAACAATGAAACATGGATATGCTCAAAGGAATGCATACAAAAACTTATACATCAGCTTGAAAAAGTCGAGTTATTAAACGAAAAAATATCTGGTAAAAACCTGATTGGAAAAACATGCAAAATACCACTGGTTAACAGAGAAGTACCAATTCTATCAGGGGTTTTTGCTGATCCTAACGTGGCAACAGGTATTGTGATGTCTGTACCAGCCCATGCACCATATGACTGGATCGCACTGGTGGAATCAGGAGAAAAAATAGACCCGATAACAATCATCGACGTAGAAGGCTTCGGTACAAACCCTGCTAAACAAGTATGCGACGAACTAGGAGTTAAAAGCCAGACTGAAACAGAGAAACTGAACAACGCAACAGAAATAGTATACAAAAAAGAGTTCCACACAGGTTACCTAAATGATAAATGCGGAGTCTACGCTGGGGTAAAGATATCAGATATAAAAGACGAGGTTAAAAACGAGCTTATATCACAAAACCTAGCTGTAGTTATGAGAGAGTTCTCGGAAGAAGTTGTTTGCAGATGCGGAGGAAAAGTTTTCATAAAACAAATACCTGATCAATGGTTCATAAAATACAGCGACACAGAACTCACTGAGAAATCAAAGGAACACGAACAGCATATGAATATTTATCCTCAGGAATACAAGGATGAGATGCCTAAAGTACTTGACTGGTTTGGTGACCGAGCCTGTATAAGACGCGGGTCATGGCTTGGAACAGAGTTCCCGTTTAAAAAAGACTGGATAATAGAACCAATATCAGACTCAACACTATACCCTGCCTATTACGTTATTTCTAAGTATGTTAACGAGAACAAGATAAAACCAGAGGAGATGACAAACGAGTTTTTTGATTACGTTTTCCTGGGAAAGGGTAAGAAACAAAACCAGATCTGGGACACTATAAAAGCTGATTTTGATTACTGGTACCCAGTTGACATAAACCTTGGTGGAAAAGAGCATAAAACCGTACACTTCCCAGTATTTTTAATGAACCATGTGGCAGTGATGCCTAAGGACAAATGGCCTCAGGGCATCTTTGTTCACTGGTGGGTTACACAAAAAGGTAAAGAAAAAATAAGCAAATCAAAGGGTGGGGCAGAACACATAAACGAGGCAGCCACCACATATGGTGTAGATGCAATGAGACTATATTACGCGCATGTTGGTTCCCCGTTTGTTGACATAGAATGGGATCAAGAGGCTGTAACAAAATACAAAAACAGGGTTATAAACATCTACAAAACAATAAACCAGATAAATCAACTAAAAGACAAAACAGAGGAAAACCTTGACAACTGGATGAAAAGCATAATGCAGAGGACAATAAAGAGAACCATCGATGCTTTCGAGACGTATGATCTGCGGATTGCTACTAACGAGATATTTTTTGAGTTCCAAAAAAACATACAATGGTACCTAAAAAGAGGCGGAAGCAACAAAAAACTACTGAAAGAAGTTTTATCAGATTGGTTGAAACTAATGACCCCGATAACACCACACCTAACGGAAGAACTATGGACATTATTTCGCAAAGGTTTTGTGTCATCTGAGAATTATCCGCAATACAAACCAGATATAATATCTGAGAAGGACGAGGTTGGAGAGAAACTGTTGTCTGACATAGTTGATGACATAAACCAGATACTAAAGGTCACTGGGATGAAACCAAAAAAACTTTACATGTATACTTCACCCGTGTGGAAAAAACAGCTTTTCGAAAAAGCACTAGCACTACAAAAAGAAAACAGACTGGATATGGGTTCTTTTATGAAAACAGCTATGAGCGACCCAGAGCTTCGCAAACATGGTAAAGAAGTCTCTGATTTTGTTAACAAAACAATAGTGGAGATTAAAAAACTAAATGAAAACGATCGGAAGCGTTTCGAGGTAAAAATAGACGAAAAAACGTATCTAGAAAAAGCAAAAGTTTTCTTTGAAAAAGAGTTTAGCATAGAGATAAACATCCTTAGTGCTGATGATAAAAACGTTTACGATCCAGCTAAAAAAGCAAGGTTTGCTGTTCCACTTAGACCAGCTATTTATTTGGAGTAAAAACAGACTATATGCAAGAGAACAGTATTAAAACAAATGAAGAAACATGGGATGCAATAGCTGAAAGCTTTGATACGACAAGACATAAACCATGGGAGAACTGTCTTGATTTTATTAGAACGCTTAAGCAGACAGACATTGTTGCTGATATAGGTTGCGGTAATGGAAGGCATCTAATACCATGTGCAAAACACTGCAAGAATGCTATTGGTTTAGATATTTCACGTAAACTACTTATTATTGTTAAAAATAAACTCTTAGAAAATAATCTGGAAAATACAACACTGTTGCATTCCGATGCCGTAGATGTACCTATCCAAAATGAATCTGTAGATGCTGTGATTTTCATTGCATCTTTACATAACATAAAAGGCAGAGAAAACAGAGTCAAAGCACTAAAAGAAATCAGGCGGATAATGAAGAAAAATGGAAAAGCATTAATTAGTGTCTGGTCAAGATGGCAAGATAAATACAGAAAACAATTCTTCAAAAAATGGTTCACTCAAATAGGCAAATCAGAGTTTGGAGACATTAATATTTATTGGAGACAGCATGGTCTAGACATACCACGTTTCTATCATCTTTACAGCAAAAAAGAATTTATAGACGATATGAAAAAAGCAGGTTTGAAAATGGAAAAAATTGAAGACATCAAAATCGTCTCTCAAAAGCATCCTGATAATTATTTTGTTATAATTACTAAAAGCTAGATGCAGGTGCAAGGAAGGGATTTGAACCCCAAAATACATGTAAAATTAAACCTTTACTCCTGTTGAACTAAAAAGAGTAGATTTATGAGCGATTAATCAATTTTGGAACTAAGAAACTGGCAATAATTTATATTGAAATAATCAAAAGTTATTAGAACAATCTAATTATTTTAATTTTGATGAGAAATATCTTAATAAAAGGTATGAATGTCATTGCTTTGATATTGATTTTTTATTTACTGTATATTCAATTTAATTTTTCTTTTATAGAATTACAAAGAAATCAAGTTGATGCCTTTGATGCGAATATGCAGTATTCTAACATTCATTGGGGCATGAATTATTTTATTTTCATAATGATTGTTGGTGTTATTAGTTTTTTATTAACACTGCTAACTATTATTAATAAACATAAAATCACTTATTGGTATGATTTTACCATTTGGTTTATTGGTTTTGCTGGTATAATTGGAATAATGGCTTCTTTGCAGTCCTTTTTTAAAGAAAATCAAAACCTTGGAATTAAAGAAAATTCAACCAATGCATTATATAGCGTTTTAATTGTAATTCTTGCGTTGTTTATTTCAATTGCTAATTTGTATTATGAATATAAATCTAAGGGGAAAAAACACACTGAAGAGTTATATACATCTGAATTAAAAAACGTCATTAAAGACAAGCCCATTCTTTTTAAGACTACAGTGCTGTTAAATCCAGAATTCGATTTGGTTTATATACCTCCACATCCTGTTCTTCTGTTAGTTACAAATAATGAAATTGTTATTTCAACAAGCCCATTAATTATAATTCCTTTTAAATCTATAAAAAATTTTGAACCACCTATCAGAGGTATAGATGGAAAACCTTCCTTTTCAATTGTATGCGAAAATGGTGAAACTTATGATATTATATGGGCACCTGAAAATAGACTCAGTCCATATAATTTTGATAAAACCTTAGAAATTTATAATAATATTGAAAAAATCCTTAAAAGTAACTCATTTTAAATAATGTATGCAGGGGAAGGGATTTGAACCCCTGGACTTAGAAATCAGTATAAAAACTGCTATAGATCCTTCTTTATTTTTACTGACGAAAGATAACTAATTATTACTAGCACCACCGTGGCTATAATCAGAGCCAATATACCTGGTAAGAAACCAAAGTCAGGTAATAATTTGTAGTGGAATAAAACAATAGAAATCTCACCAACTATTATACTTGCTATGCACCCATATTTTGTAGCTTTTTTCCAATACAAAGCAGCAATAGTAGTGGGACAAAGAACAACTAGACCTGAAAACGTTGTTTTAACAAGCGTACCCATAATCCCCTCATTAGGGTTATAACCACCTACAACAAACAAAACAGCAAACAAAGACAACAAAACAATCACAACTTTGCCATACAACACCTCTCGCCTTCCTTTCTTAAGCCCAAGTAAATCATGAGAAAGCATCGTCGACAAAGAAAGAAGCTGTGAATCAGCTGTTGAAATAAAAGCAGCAAGTGCACCAACCATAACAAAGGCAAAAATAAAAGATGGAGCATAAGTTTGAACCATAGTGGGAAGCACCATATCCTCCTGACCAACAGGCATAACAACCCCTGCCCCATGCGCCCAAACACCAATAAGCACAGGAAACAAAAATAAAAACGAAACAACAACGGGATACAATATCATAGAAACCTTGAGAGACTTCTGGTTTTTAGCTGTATAAAAAAGAGAGAAAAGCTGAGGAAACATAGGATCAACAAAAAACCACAATAACATAAACGAAAACCATATCTGCATAGTAAAATACTCGCCGCCACCAGGACGGGCAAACAAAACAGGATTAGCATTATACGCCATAAGATTCGCGCTTTCAAAGCCACCAAGACTTATCGCAACAAAAACCACAGCAAGAGTCATAGCGGTAATCATCATAATGCCTTGAATCACATCAGCCCAACCAGAACCCCTCATACCACCAAGCATAACATAAAACATGATAACAACAATAGTGGCAACAGCACCAATCTGCCAACTAATAGTACCACTAACATATTGAATTAAAATACCTGCTCCAACAGCCTGAACTGCTAGATACGGTACAGTAAAAACAACCATAACACCCATAAACAAAAGACGCAGAGATCTGCTATCAAAACGATCCCCAATCAGTTCAGGGGGAGTAATATATTTTTTTTCTCTACCAAGCTTCCAGATCCTTCTACCAACAACAAAAAACATAACAGCCATAATAGCCGTACCAAAACCCATTATACCATACTGGCCAAGGCCGCTCTTATATGCGTTACCAGCAAACCCTAGAAACGTAAACGCAGAGAAATTGGTAGCGGCCAGCGAAAAAAACAAAATAATAGGACCAAACGTACGACCTGCGATAAAATAATCCTCAGGAGTCTTCTTAGTCTTTCTATAAGCAACTAAACCAATAATAATTAGCAGAGAAAAATAAACGATAACCAATGCAAGGAAGAATATCATTCTTTTTCCCTCCAATAAAACCGTGTAAAAACATAGAACACTAGAGATAACGAGAGAGTAAGAGCTAATAGGTACCACATCCAAAACGGTAACCCTAATATCAAAGGTTTAGCCTCGTTCCACGCCCAAAAATCAAGAGAAAGTAAAAACAATCCAATAAACAATAAATACCATACAAAATTTTTTTTTCTCGGTAACCAGAACGGCAGATTCTTCAAGGTTTAATCATCTCCTTACTTTAATCTACCATTTCCTGGTTGTTTTGGGCTGGAAACGGCTAAAACAATGCCACAAATATGTTCTAGCTAGAAATCTGAATTAAAAAACATGTAGTTAAATTTTTTCAAAAAAAGTGTTTTATAAAAAGATTAACAGATGATGCCTTTCACGTTGTTAAGCAATGTTTTTACGTCAAAAGGCTTAGCTATGTAATCACGAACATAGGATTCAAGACCCTTCATTTTCTCATGATCCCTGGTGCCCTTTGCGGTTACTATTGAAATAACAACGTTTTTTGCATAGCCCTTGTGGACTATCTCTCTGATTGTATCCCATCCATCCATAAAAGGCATCATGATGTCCATCAGTATAATTCCTGTGAACCCTCTCTCTAGTTCCTTTATGCAATCTCTTCCACTATCAACAGTATAAACTTCGTAGCCCTCACGTTCAAAAATACTCCTAATAGTTATCAGTATATCGGGGTCATCATCCACTACCATGAGTTTTTTATCCATCTCCATATCTCTCCTAAGGTTTTTCTCGCAGCATCAAAGAATAATTTAATGCTGTTAGATATACTTTAGTGCTGCTTCTATATATAATTATTGTGAGAAAATGACATAGTGAAAAAATGGTACTACACAAAAGAGGATTTTACTTAGAATTTATCTTATCAAACAAAAAATTACATACTTCACTTATCTGTTCAGGTGAAAGCTCCTCAACACGCCTATCAGAATAAGGCAAATCATCGGAGATCACACCATATAATTTTTCTATCGTATTGCTAATCTTCTTCCGTCTATGGTTAAACAAATCTCTAGTCAAATCAAAAAAGAGTTTTTTATCCTTGACAAAAAATGGAGGAGTCGCCCTAGGTTTAAGTTTAATTATAGACGAGTCGACCTTTGGTTGCGGATAAAAACACGTCTTTGGAACCCTAGCAACAACATCACAAAATGATTTGTAATAGACGCCAACAGACAAACGAGAATAATCCTTGCCACCAGGTTTTGCAACCATGCGATCAGCAAACTCTTTCTGATAAATCAAAACCGCTAGCTCAAAATCATACTCAAAAAACTTAAAGGTTATAGGCGAAGAAATCTGAAATGGGAGATTCGAAACAATCTTGTTAAACTTAGGTAGTTTACCAAAATCAACCTTGAGAGCATCATCATGTATAAGCATCACATTTTCAGGTAAAAAACTTTTAAGCCTATCAATCAGCTTGTCATCTATCTCAATAGCAACAACCTTGCTTGCTTTATCAGCAATCAAAGTTGTTAAAACACCAGTACCAGGGCCTATCTCAAGAACAATATCTTTCTTCTGTATATCAGCATGTTTAATTTCTAGCTCGGCAATATTTTTATCAACTAAAAAATTCTGGCCTTTTTTACGTCTAACCATATAAATCAATAGTTATCTTTTGTAACAGGTGGACGAGTAAAAAGACGATACTTCTGAGTAGGATCAGTGAGTTCAAGCTCAACACGTTTAGCTATAAGTTTATCAGGAGCGCGCAGAAAATCTATGCGATCACACATCTCCTCAAAACTAGTGAAAGGTTTTTTCTTACGCTCCTCAAGTATATCATGCATCATTTTCTTTCCAAGGCCTGGTAGTAGTTCTAATACGTGGAAACGCGTTGAAATCGCTGGTGACTCGTTATAGAACTTTAGAAAACGATCCTTCGTGTTCCTCACAATGTCAAGGATAACATAAGGCATTTCACCATGAGCGGTAGACGTCAACTCCTCATAGTTAATCCTGCCCTTAATCTTCGCAATCTTACTTCTTTTATCATTATCCTTGCCAACATACACCCGTTCACCTATATTAAAACTTGAATCCCGCTTAGGCACAAGCTCAAGAAGAGTAAACTGGCCCTCACCGATACCATAAACAACAGGGTATCTTTTATGCGGGGGTACATCGCCTCGCCCTTTCGGCAAATGATCTAAAATATAAACATAATCCTCCACGTCTACAACCCCCAAATTTTATTCTTCAACATTATATTTTTTTACTATCTCCAAAATCTTTTTTATATCATTCTCACTCAGCGAGATTCTCTCCTTAGCAAAGATAGCTCTCACATCATCATCAGTATCAGGCAATATATCAGCAATTTTTATAGCATGAACTTCCTCGATAGATTTTAACTCCCTGAGATCTTTTATCATATCCTCTGTTTTTTTGCTAGACAACTTAGAAAACTTCTGAGCATGCTCCAAAGCGTTTTTCTGCTCATACAAAAGCTCTTTACGATCCTTGCTAACCTTCCTAAGAATATTCTTAACCTCGGCAAGCGGAACATACTTTATTATATCATCACTCATAGCTACACTCTCCTTATATGCTCAGGTCTAACAATAAGAGTTTTATGTTTGTTACCTACATAAATACCAATGAGATAGGCATCACCCTGCTTACCTTCAACCTTACCAGTATAACCCTGGAAACGAGGATGAGGCATACCCTTATGGACCGCTGAATCTATGACTACACTAACAGGAGCGCCTTCTTCAAACTCTTGCAAAGCCCTTGTAATAGAAGTAAGACCTCTATGTCTAGGGTTTTTTCGCATTATCTGTCTACTTTTGCTTCTTGTACCTTTTGATCTCTTAACCATCTAAACTTATTCCCCCTTGATTTCTATCACATCTAATTCCAATACTTTACAGGGAACACCTATTATTTCGCTGATACTAGGCCTAGTTCGTCCATCGTCACCAGATATCAGTTCCTTTATGTAAGTCCCTGATTCTGCTTCCACCGTCAAAGTAGCTATAGTATCATCTACCGATTCAAGATTGCAGCTATACACATATTTTTCTCTAATCGTGTTAGCTCGCCTATGAGCTACTCGCAACGGCGTAAACTGCCTAATAGTTGCACCCTGTAATGACCTAACCGCCTTTTTAAGTTTTTCTGTATTTAACGGTTTTTCCCCCTTAAAAACAACACGATAAACCTTCTTGAACTCTCCTTTCTTGATTCTAACTACCTCATCACCATCAGAAAAACGAAGGCCACTAACCTCAACCTCCTCCTTATTAGAAACATTAATCTGAGTTTCAATAGAATGCAAATCTATATCTCTAAATCTTGGGTTACTTATCTCCAAAACAAAAGGACGACCGTTACCCAGCATCCTAGCATCAATATCCTCCCTACCAGCACCATGAAAAGATTCGCCAGTTCCACCTGTTTTCTCAAGAAAAGGTTTGGCAATAGCCTCCTCAACACTTTTTTCATACATCTTACCAGTATAACCACATTTCCTACAGCCTTTGCCCTTGCAAACTCTGCAAAACCATCTAGTCTGTGGCATATCACGCCTATACTTCTTGTAACGCCCATAAACATAAAGTGAGCTTATCTGCAGATTAACAACATCAAAAACAGTATCAATAACAGCCATTACAACAGGTCTCTCAAAATCAACAGTTTTACAAAGCTTATCCTCCAAAATCTTACCTATCTCACGGTTAACCTCCATTTTAATAGGCTCAGAACACAAAGATCCAGCAAAACCAAATAGCTCCTGCTCCCTAACAAGAATATCCTCATCTATCTTAGAACCAACAAGAAAAGTATCAAATTCATAACTCTCTAAAGAATCAGATATTAAATCTGCAAAATGAGATATTTCATTCATCAAACCAGAGCAAAGCCAGCAGTTATCAGCCTCGGTTCTATTGTGATGTCTCAGTGTCCACCTTATAATCTCCCCACGTTGCTTGTTTGTTTTACCATGCTCAATTTTAGCAAAAATCCTTCCCAGGCAATGATCACATAGACTATATTTTAACAATATTTTGTCAGCGATCTCAGTGATTTCTTTATCTTTTAAACTGTTAGACATCTGATGAAGGCTAATGAAAAATAACTTTTAAACATTCGTATAGAAAAACTATAGCCATAACTTATAGATTACAATGATTAAAATAATAAGGGGTATAATAAATAAAAAAGGAATGTTGATGACACCTATGCCATAGGGTATGGACAATACAAAGATTAGTGCAACAAAAAATGTTATAACATCCCTGTATTTCATTTCACCACTTTCTAAAAGATATCTTTAACCAAACTTATAAAGTATTTTATTTTAGCAAATTTTTTAATCGGTAAAGATATACATCGTAAAATCTCGGAGGCAACATTATATGGTCGATATCTCACCATTTAAAGGAATCACATACAATAGCGAGAAGATAAAAAACCTTGATGTAGTAATGTCACCACCTTATGACATCATTTCTGAGGAAATGCAAAACAAATTATATGATAACCACCAAAACAACTTTGTTAGGCTCATTTTAGGTAAACAATTTCCAGATGACAACGACGATAAAAATAGATATACGAGAGCAAAGAAACTGTTTGACGAATGGCAAAAACAAGGTATATTTAGACAACCTGAAAAAACAGCGTTTTATCCATATAAAATTGACTATAAAATAAAAAATCAGAAAAAAACCATGAATGGTTTTTTTGTGCTATTAAAACTTGACCCAGAATACAAAACGGTAAAGGCTCACGAAAAAACTTTGACGAAACCAAAGGCAGATCGTTTAAATCTGATGCGTGCATGTGATGCAAACCTTGAGCCGATAGAACTGCTCTACGTAGATAAAGACGATAAGATTAGAAAAACTATTGACAAGGCTATCAGTAAACCTATTGTAAAGGTTGAGGGCTACGATGGGTTTACACATACATTATGGAAGTTAGATGACGAAAAAGTGGTTAATGAAATAGTTAACGAACTGAAAGATAAGGAGTTATATATCGCTGATGGGCATCATCGATATCAGACATCGATTAATTTTGCTAAGGAAAAAAGAGAAAAAACAGGTGTTACAGACTTAAATGCGCCATTCAATTATATTATGGTTATAATCGCAAATATCTTTGATTCTGGGCTTTCTATTTTACCTACTCATAGGCTTGTGAAAATGCCTAACTTTAGAATCGAGGAACTCTTGGAGAAACTGAAAAGATATTTTATAATTGAAGAAAAAATAGTAAAAGGCACTGATAGTGATCTCATCGGAAAACAGATAATGAAAGACATTGAAACAAAAACATATCATAAATTTGCTATTTACTATAAGAAAAAATATTACGTGCTAACTTTGAAAGACGAAAAAGTCATGGATACTGTGGCTATTGATCATTCAAAAACTTGGAGAACTTTGGATGTTTCTATTCTACATAAGCTTATTCTTGAGCAAAGTCTTGGTATCAATGATAAGAATATTGAGGAGCATGTAAAGTATACAAGAGTTGATGGTGAGACAGTAAAATTTGTTGATGAAGGTAAATTTGATGTATCGTTTTTGATTAATGCGACAAAAATTGAGGAACTAAAGACTATAGCTGAGGCAGGAGAACATATGCCGCAGAAATCCACTTATTTCTTGCCCAAGATGCTATCTGGTCTTGTTATGTACAAGATGGACTTGTAGTCTTTAGTGCTATGGTTTTTGTTAATAGAATTTAGGCGACTTATTTTTCTTTATTGACATTTTCGCTGGAAGCATTTATATACCAGCAAAGACAAATATTAACATGATATTGAATAACAATATCACTCTTTAGCAAGAGGTGAATAAACACGTCTGAAAATCTAACCCCTGGCATGACTCTTCTTTTAAATGAGGTGGAGGAAAAGTAAATGTCAGCGATAGTCATGATCCTCATTGGCTTCGCAGCGGGGGTAATGGTCATGACTATTGTAAGCTTCTACAGATGGTTTTTAAAAGCATGGAACAGCGGATTACGATAGATTTTAAAAACAATTTTACTTTTTAGAATAACTAGAAATAAAGAAAAAAATAGAAAAAGAGAGGGATATTACTTTTTCGAGATTAATTTTTCTATCTCTTCGCCTTTTGCAGAATCCCATATAGCTCTGATAGCCATAAGTCCTGCGGCTGGGGCAACCAACACAGCAATGCATGTCGTTATCCCTGAGAAATAATCAGATATGCTAAAAGTTCCAAATGTCCATACAGGGTTGAACGACTGGCCAAGGTACCCTAATCCGACTAGCATTAATGCGCCAATCAGAAATGTTGGTACTTTGTCTTTTGTGATTGTTCCCATGGCGAAGAACGACAGCACACCAATTACGAACCCTAGAACTGCTAAAAGAGCTCCTACTGTCGTATCCCATTCTGTTTGACCGAAGCCACCGGCTGCGCCGATAGCTATCCCGCTGATCACTGCAATTATCAATCCTATTACGAATAACCAGCTTCCAACTTTTTTTAAGAGTTCTTCCATTCCATCTCCTCTTTTTTTATTTTATTTCGTATTTAAAAATAATACCTCAGTATTTAAATTTTTAGTGCAAATAAATAGGTAGGTGTATAGGCAGATGGCTATTTTTTAGATAATACAGATAAATCATTAAAAATAGTCATTTTGTCAGATGGAGTATTTTTCGTTTTTGACGTTTTTGTCGGATACATTTATATATCAAGATTGACAAATAATGTCATGTTATATAATGTCAATGATGTGTGAGGAGAGGAATATAGATGCATAGAATAAGTATCTTGTCCGATGTGGACCAAGAATATTTTATGGAGAAGAGGCAAACAAAAAATAGCAAAAAACCAAAGAAAGAAAAGAGCATAAAAATAAACGACCAACTTTTTGACATCGCTCTGCGCAAAGGCCTAATTGAAAAAACCGAAGAGGGATATGTTTTTATCGGTGATTACGAAGATTTACAAGCATTCAAAAACGACAAAAAATCATTAGAATGGATATTGCTATCAGATTGAAGTGAAAAAAGGCGTGGAGGGGGCCCAAAACAATTTTTAATTCACCTCTTCTTGTATCTTAGCCCCCTCTTCTACCTCCTTTTTGAGAAAACAAAAATTCTAAACTAAAATATATACGCTACAGCATTACACTTTCACGTCCTTGGTGATAGAGTTGCACGACGAACTTAAAATAAGACTTCTAGATAATTTAAAACAAATAGACAAACAGAAATTAAAAGAGTTACATGTTGTTCTAATCCCAGATTTTTTTGTCGATCACTTCCTTTTTTTAGATGAACTTGAAAGCACTTTCACCAAACTTAAAGACATATATCAACAGGGCGGGGGAAATCTTCCCGGAATAAAACAAAAAATACATCAAGGCGGGAACGCAGCAAACACAGCCCTTTCACTAGCAAAACTAGGAATAAAGTCACATCTGATCTGCAAGACCAGTGAATTTGGTTTAGATTTACTAAAATATTTCCTTGGAAGAAACAATGTTGATTTATCTGGTGTAAAAACAAATGGAGAATTGGCTATAACAACTGCACTAGAGTTCGGTGAAAAACACACAAACGTCATGATAGGAGATCCAGGGTCTGTAGCAGACTTCACTTTTGAAACCTTAGACGAAAAAGATCTGGAACTGATATCCAACTCAGAAATGCTATGTGTTTTAAACTGGAATCTCAACAAAAACGGGACAAAACTAGCTAAAGAAGCCTTTAGGTTCGCAAAACAAAAAAACGTAAAAACATTCTTTGACACAGGAGACCCGTCACCCAGAAAAAATGATATCTCTGAGCTAATAAAAAATGTGCTAACCGAAAACAACCTAGACATATTAGCTTTAAACGAAAACGAGCTTTCCCACTACACAAACACACAAACTTACTCCGATCAAGAAATGGTACAATCTGCCATGCAACTCAAAAACAAGATAAACGCAAGAATAGACCTGCATACATCTCGTTTCTCTTGTACAATTAACAAAAAAACGACGATTGTTCCAACCCAAAAAACACTGCATAAAAAAAGAGCAACTGGTGCAGGCGATGCATGGAACGCAGGAGACATATTCTCAGAGCTACTAAATTTTGAGGATGATGAGAGACTACTTTTTTCAAATTCAATAGCTGAGTATTATATATCATCACCAACTCCCATTCATCCAAACCTGGAAGAAATATCAGGCTACATCTCCAAAATAACAGACAAAAGTTAATAGGAAAATTTTAAGTTTATATAGCCGATATTGCCATGGGGTGTCATATGAAGACAATAATGGTTATAGATGATGAACCAGAGGTCCTAAAACTAGTTAAGTCATCTCTAGAAAAAGACGACTTCGAGGTTGTGACAGCGGCCAATAGTCGTCAAGCAATAGAGCTTATGGATAATGAAAAAGAAGCGGACTTTGGTTTAATACTTATAGATACAACAATGCCAGGTAGCAGAAAACGAGCTCTTTTTTCAATGAGACCAGGAACAAAAAAAGACACGAGCAATATAAACGATTTTTTACAAAAACCATTTACAGACAAACAACTACTTGATTTTGTAAAAAGAAAGATGTAAAATTAATGCATTCTAAAAACCAAAAACTAACCCTAAATTAATCAATTATATATTTCTCTGTCCAGTGTTTTACTATTTTAACTGAATAATTACTTAAGCAGGAGCATACCAAGCAATGCTAGAAGACCAATAAGACAGAGACTAGCTATGAAGAATTTGTTATTCATTATCTTATATGATTCCATCCCTATCTCCTTCCAAATAAAAAATCAACTAGTTATTTAAAAATGTTTTCCCAAACAAATTCCCTATGCATATCTGATAAACTCAATATATTAAATAATATATACTCAATTACAAAGGGTTAATCTGTACAAAATAGGAGTATGCCAAGTATGCAAACCAAAGAAAACAATAATTTAATTTTTATACGTCTCTTCCCAGGTGAAAAACTAAACGAAAAACTTGTTGAAGTATGCAAAAAGCATAAAGTAAAAACAGCTGTGATAATCTCAGGTATTGGTCAACTTAAAAATTTTGAGCTAGGCTATTTCAAAGAAAAAAACAATTACATGAAAGAAAAATTTGACAAACCACATGAGCTTTTATCATTAAATGGAACTACATGCAGACAAAAAGACGATTATGTGGTTCATCTGCATGCTACTGTGGGTGATGAAAATAAAAAAGCAATCGGTGGCCATCTCTTTGATGGAACAGTTGAAATTACAAACGAGATAATTTTAATGAAAAGCGACGCCGAAATTTTTAGAAGATTGGAAGAGAAAACAGGTCTTAAAGGAATGTTTCTAGAGTAAAAGTATTTCTATTATAAACTAGATTACATAAACATATAATTAAATTCAGGAATGGGATGATATGGAAAAACTAGCTGAGATTAATGACAAAATTAAGGCACTTAAAACCGCACGTGATATCTTAAAAGAGGAGTACTCTGAATCTGATTTTCATAAAAAGAAAGAGGCAAACCCACAATCAATTGTTCCGCCTTCACCAAAGGATGCGGAAATATACAAACTTTTAACTGCTATACAGCAACTTGATCATTATATAAAAAAACTTCAGGATCAGCAATTTGATTTGTTAAAAAAAGAGGGGAACTGATAACAACCTGTTTTTTATAGGATGTTTCGCCTAAGACCAAAGAGAGATCTAACTAGAACAATAACAGGTATTATCTCAAGCCGGCCTATCCACATGTTAAAGATGAGCATCACTTTTCCTATAGAAGGCATGGACATGCTAGTTATACCAGTTGATAAACCCACGTTTCCCTGAGCCGATGATACCTCAAGGAAAACGTTGCCGAGTGTTTCATATGGGAAAATAAAAGTTATAACGATTATCCCTGCCATAAGCAATATAACCCACATAAACGAAATTATAGCTGCCTCATCTATAAAATCAATAGCATCCTCTTTTGATAATGATCTTCCACCAAATTTATGTACAAAAACTCGTCTCGGGGAGGATATAGAGCGTTTTATTCTCCAGCTAACACCTTTACTGAGAAGTATGGCTCTAAACAGCTTTATTCCGCCAGCTGTCGAACCAGCTGCACCACCTATTATCATGCCTATAGCTAATATCAACTTCGCAGATTCAGCCCAATTAACTATATTCGCCGAATTAAAACCTGTACATGTTAAAGCTGATACAAATTGAAAACCTGATTCTTTTAAAGCTAAAAGAAAATTGTTGTTGTAATGAAGCGAGGGATTACTAAAGTTGATGAACGTAAGCAACAACACACCAAGTATCAACAAAAGTATCATTGCTCGTAATTGGGCATCAGAAAGAAACTTTCTTAACCTGCCTTTAAGCAGGTGGAAATGTGCTGTAAAAGCAATTGCTCCAATTATCATCAAGATAACTACAACAATTTGACTTGAGGTTCCAACACTCATCATACTATCATCAGTAACAGAAAAACCACCTGTAGCCAAAGCAGTCATACCATGGTTAAGCGACTGCCATACAGTCATACCATTGTTAGTAACCATTCCAATGATAACTAAAAGAGACACACCAATTACCGTATACAACGCGAATATCCACCATATGGTTCTAACAGTCTTCACAATAGAAGGGTGTGTTCTTTGTTCTCTACCTTCAGATTTGTACAAAATATATGAACCAACACCAGGTCTAGCAAGAATGGCAAGAGTCAAAATAATAACACCAACACCACCAACCCACTGCATATAAGTACGCCAAAACTGCAGCGTATAGGGTAAAAGACTTGGTTTACTAAACATACTAAGACCTGTACCAGTCCACCCAGACATACATTCAAAAAAGGCTGAGAGAAAATCAGCGGTAACACCAGGATTAGTTTTGTCAAAACCAATCAAAAGAAAAGGAATGGCACTAATAATTGGTATAAACAACCAGCTTAGAGCAGCTGTAACCATAGCTGTTTTAAAATCGGCGGGCTCAGTTTTTCTTAAAATAAAATGCAAGGGTGTACCAATTAAAAAAAACACAGCAGAAGTAAGAAGAATCGGACCGATACCATATCCTTCATTAAAATAAAGAGGGGCAACTAAAGCAAAAAGAGTGATAGCACCCACAGCAATAAGTATATTGCCTAAATCCCTAAGAACAGTCTTCAGATCACCCATATGCTCTTTACTTCTCCTTTACCAACCTTAAGCCTACGCAAATAAGAAAACAACAATCAACTTAATATTTTTGCTTATTTCTAATTTCTGCAATCCTCTCATCCAACTCTTTCTTAAGAGTATCAGATATTTTTCTCTTAGTAAAGAAATCTGCTTTTGCTGCTGTAGCAACCTTCGCCGCTAGTATACGTGCTATTTTACCTCTGTCTTCTCTGGGGGCTTTATTGATAAGATGATGCTGGAATAATACACCATGCTTTGGTGGTCGACCGCCCTCTTTCTTAAATCTAAAAAGAGCCTTCTCAGCACCTAATAATTGTATAGTTGAAGACGGCATAACAGCAAGTCTGTTTAAACCTCCTGCTAGTGAAATCAAACGTGCACCGATAAGAGAACCCACCATAAAACTAACATTTGGGGCAATCTTATCCATATCCTCTTCTATTTGTTTCTCCAATCTTTTAATCTCTTTGTTAACATCTGAAAAAACGTTTTCAAAAGGTTTGATTTTCTTCGATGGTGTCGGAACCATTGACCAGCTATCCATACGTTCGGATAGGAGATTCGATGTCTGTATAAGTTCATCCAAAGCGTTTACCATCTGAACAACCTGTAAATCCTCTGACTTAAGTTTATCCTCAGCTTTTTCTTCGCTTAAAAGCATCGAAGCATCGTGAAGCAGAGACTGTGAAAAACCAAAGTCCTCTGGTTTGATGTCTATCTCTTTGAAAAAAGTGTCATCTGGTTCATAATCCCCAATTGTTCGCAATCTTTTTTCATTAACTTTTACACTAACATCTTTTGTTATCTTTTTCTCTTCAGATAGTATCTCATTTTTGTCTATTTTCTTCAGTCTCTTAGCTATTTCTTTTTTATCCTTTGGAAAAAGAATCTTATTTTTTATGCCACTTCCATCATAGATGAATGTGCCAAACCATTTTGTTATAAGATACATATGAGTCTAAATTGGATAATATGTTTGTTTTAATGTACTTTACGCAAAATTAGAAAAAAAAGAAGATTAGTTGTTTTATTTCTATAGAAAAGTTTGATCCGCTATATAACCATCTTTACCAATAATATTGCCATAGTAGTTGCTTTCGTAGAAATGATGTCCTATACCATCACTGTTATCATCGATTAGTGGATGCTGAGATGGAAGAGTAGGATCGCTATTTATTTGTTCCTCAACTTTTCCTGCAGCATATCTATAAGCTTCTAATATTGATATTTTCGTATCATTATTGTAGTCTGCATCGGGTATACCGTTGTTATCTCCATCATATTTTTTTAGTGCGTTTCTAAAGCATCCAATCCAAGATGCATATGCTGGTTCGCAACCGCGTGAAGAAGTACAAATTATACGCTGTCCTGATACCGATGGAATGCTTATCTCTCGTATGAATCCACCACTCATACATGGTTGCAAAGCGAATATCATCTTAGACTCTATGCCAAGTAGATAATCATCAAATTCACCATCGTAAAGTTTTTCAGTATCTACACCAAATAGATATATCAATGCGGTAGGAATTGAGTTAAATGGACACCCATAATATGTGTAACCGACTTCCCCGCAACATTTATCTGCTTCCCAGAAATTAAAGTCATATACTTTTGCTTTATGAACAGCAAATCCAAAAAGTGGGTCGTTTTCGTAGAAACTTATCTCTACTTTATCGGATTGTATAGTTTCGTTCTCAAATTCCACATATTTATAGCCATGATCCGGCCATGTATCAAGAGACACAATTTTAACTGGATTTGGGTTGTTGCCATTATAAAACTTTATATCCATCTTGTACAGAGCATCATCTTTTCTTGCGTTTATCCTGAAACCTTTGACGTTTTTAAGAGTGTTTGTTTTTAGAACGAGATCGTCACTATGTTCTTGTGTTAATCTGCTGTATACTGCATAGGTTTGAGTATTATAAGTAATATACTCACCATGAATTCCTGATGCATAATCTCTTGATTTATCTTCAAAGAGCCAATTTGTATTTTCATTATCATTTGGTGCTATAAAATCATAGAGATAACCATTATCATCATCCCAAATCCCTCGGACATAATTATCCTGCTCGTTGCCTCCATGATCAATGAAACAGATAAACAACTGGTCGGTTGCATTTAATTCATTTTCACCACCTGGCTTAAATGTGTTAAGAACGTTCTGGAGTTTTACTTCTAGACTGTTTCCACTAATATCATCATAATCATTCCAGTCATTATTATAGCTTCCAGGCATAGTAAAATATTGCTTACCACCATAAGTAACATCTGGTAATGTTTTAACTAAAAGAAAAATATTACTATCATCATAACCATATACATCATGCAAAGTTTTATACATCTCGGCAGCATCATTTAGATACCAGGTATAGTACTGTTGAACAATATCTAGAAAAACAGTCATGTTTAGAAGATAAGACCAATGCCAAGCACCAAAATATCTACCAACCATTATTATCGCATATTTTTCTTGATTATTTTGTGATTTTAAATAGAAATTTTGGAGTGGTTCAGAAACAATCATGTTTAAATTATTTTCAGAATTAGAAAAAAGATCTAGTTTTAGTTTTGCATCACTGATAACGGGTTTTTCTTCATCTGCAATTATAGCCGAATCAACTATCGATTGTTCTTTATCGGTTAAGATAGGTTTATCGATAGTTATACTCCTTGAATCAGTAATATCAGCATTTACAACTGCTGTTGATGATAATATAAACATTAATACTATAGACACAGCAGATAATGCTTTTCCTAAGGTTTTTTTCTTCATACTTTCCACCGTATATCTGTAAAAGTTATTAATTTTAATATTAATATACGATTTATTTTATATTTAAGATTTTTGGTACAAATCTCCTACAACTTAAAAATCAAAGTAGATGTTTACTGTTCATCATATGCTCTCTTAACTTTTAAAAATTGATTAAGTAAAAATGATTTTATATAGTACTTCTTGCTTTAGGAGACAGGTGTTATCTTGGTTGACATCACTACAAAACTCTCTTCTTTGAAGCTTAAGAATCCGACTATTTTGGCATCTGGTTTGATGGATGAAGATGCAGGTAGCATGAAACGCATTGTTGGTTGTGGTGTTGGTGCTGTTGTTACAAAGTCCATTGGTTTGAAACCTAGGGAGGGTTATCCTAATCCAACTATAGTTGAGTTAGAATGCGGTATTTTGAATGCCATGGGATTGCCTAACCCTGGAATAAAAGATTATGGCCAGGAAATCAGAAATTTTAAGATTTTAAAAGTTCTCATTATTGGTAGTATTTTTGGTTCGAATTTAAAAGAGTTCATAGAATTGAGCAGAAAAATGCAGGAATACGGCACAGATGCTCTTGAGTTGAATATGAGTTGTCCACATGCAAAAGGATATGGTTTAGAGATAGGGTCTGATAAAGGCTTGGTCAGAGAGATAACGTCAAAGGTGAAAGCTTCGGTTGATATACCTGTTTTTGTTAAACTTTCATCCAATGTATCTGACTTAAAAGATATTGCCAAAGCCGCAGAAAAAGGCGGCGCAGATGGGATAGTTGCTATTAATACTGTGAAGGCAATGAAAATTAATCTAGAATTGAGAAAACCTGTGTTAGCAAACAAAATTGGTGGATACTCTGGTAAAGCGATTAAACCGATAGGGGTTCGCTGTGTCTATGAAATAGCAGAATCTGTCGACATACCAATCATAGGCGTAGGTGGTGTAACAACTGGAGAGGATGCACTTGAGTATATTATGGCTGGTGCCTCAGCTGTACAAATTGGAACAGGGATATATTACAGAGAATTAGACGTTTTTAAAAAAATCTGTAGAGAAATAGAGAGCTGGATGAAAAAACACGATGTTAAAAAACTATCAGACTTAATTGGAGTAGCACATATATGAACGGACCGATTATCAAAAAAATAATTGAATCTAAAATAGAAGCAAAAAATATCAAAACAATCTTATTTGAATATCAAGAAAAAATCGTCCCTGGTCAGTTTTTTATGATTTGGATACCTGGTGTTGATGAGATACCGATGAGTGTTTCTTATATTCACAATAAAATCAAGGGTATAACATTTAGAAATGTTGGAGATGCAACCAAAGCATTGTTCAACCTTAGAAAAGGTGACAAAATCGGTGTGAGGGGACCTTATGGCAATGGTTTCAAGATAAATGGCAAACATATTCTTTTTGTTGGCGGTGGAACAGGCATAGGTATGCTTGCACCTGCTGTTGAAGAAGCCAATCATAAAAATATTTCTTGTACTGTAATACTTGGAGCAAAAAATAAAAATGAGTTGTTTTTTGAGGATAGATTTAAAAAATGTGGCGCTACGGTTTATGTTTCAACAGATGATGGTTCAAAGGGCTACAAGGGGTTTGCATCCAATCTTGCTAAAAAAATTTTAACTGAAAATAGTTTTGATTCTGTTTTAACATGCGGTCCTGAAATTATGATGAAAAAACTTTTGGATATAAGCAAAAACATACCTATTCAGGCATCGCTTGAAAGGTACATGAAATGTGGCATAGGCATCTGTGGACAGTGTTGCATCGGCGAAGGGCTTAGAACTTGTAAAGATGGACCTGTTTTTGATGGCAAAAAATTGAAAAATGCTGAAGATTTTGGTGTTTATAAACGAGACGCATCTGGATGTAAGGTTAAATTTTAAAAGTTGTTGAGTTGAATCTTATGGGCGTTTATTGTGATGAAATAAACATAAAAACAAGCAACGAAACAGAAATAGTTGACATCACAGAAGATATACAGAAAATTGTTGATAAATCAAAGATAAAAAATGGTATAACCTGTGTTTTTGTACCAGGATCCACTGGAGCAGTTACAACAGTAGAATACGAACCTGGTTTGATGCAAGATTTACCAGAAGCATTAGAAAGAATCGCTCCTAAAAACATGTATTATAAGCACCATGAGACATGGCATGATGACAACGGGCATTAAAGAAAACAGGACTTGATGATAACGATAAATTAATAAACTTTGAGAGCTATACGGGTACTGGTGCGAAACCATGACTAAACGAATTTATGATTATGAAAAATACCTAGGCAAATCAAAAAAACTTAATAACTTTCTTGAAATGTATAAAGACAAGCCTTCAACTCACAGAGCATACAAGCTGCACCTAGTCCGTTACTTCCAAACAATGAATATCAAAGACATAGACAAATACATTAAAGACACCAGACAGCTAAACAAAAAAGAGAAAATAAAATACCTTGATGGGATAGAAAAGGATCTTAGTAATTATTGGATTAAATTAAACAAAGAATCTACAGGTAAAACTCCTTATATCTGGTTATCAGCGATAAAAATGTTTCTTACAATGAACAAAACACTGGAACTCGATGACGTTTATATGAAACTACAAAGAAACGGACATGGCAACTATGCAGTAACTGATACAAAAACACCAACTAGAGAACAGCTATTGAAAATCTTTTCTTACAGCGATCCTGAGAGTAAAGCAATGTTTATGTTTCAGCTTACCAGTGGACAGAGAATAAGCCAGATAGTAGAAACAACCTTTGATAACATAGAAATGGATTATGATTGCCCCCGAGTGCGTTACCCAACAGCTAAACAGAAATTCTGGGTTAAAACCAGATTAACACCGGAGGCGAAGAAAATATTGCAAGAATATCTAAATCAGAGACAAAAATTCATTGATATAAGGGATAAAAGAGGGAAATTGCATAGAAAAACAAAAATTGATACTGAAAACAGGATTTTTCCCATGACACCAGGCAACGCAGAGCAAATATGGGCGACAATGGTTAAAAACGCAGGGCTATACGAACTAGATCCTATTTCCCATAAACCTGTATTTGGTACTCATTGTCTTAGACGTTACTTCCTAAGTCATTTCGGAGATGAAACATGGGGTGATTTCTTTAGCGGACATATAACAGCTAGGAATAAGGAATATCGAAAATATGATGACGAAAAACTTGATGAAGAGTACAAGAAACATATAGGCGACTTGAATGTATTTAGTACCCAAAGCGAAGATGTTAAGGCATTAAATGAGGAAACAAATAAACTAAGAGAAGATAACGAGAAAATGAAAGCTAAAATGTCAGATATGGAAAAACAACTAGCGATACTAATGAAGATAGAACGATTGGAAGAACTTAATGGTTTAAAAAAGAAAAAATAATATTATTCGTTTAAAAAAGCCTCTTCTTCTTTCATTGATAAAATATATTTATATGCTTTCATTAAAGAGGCAAAAGGTAAAAAAGATTCATCATTTTTAGGAGTTTCTAACTCAGATCCAAAAACATCATCATCATCGTAAATAGATTCGATTAAATTAAAAATCCTATCTTTATTAAAATATTCTTCTCGGAAACCCAAAGTGTGGGGGGGATATTTAGACATTAATTTTAATAGCATTTTAAATTTGATAGATTCAATTAAGTGCTTATTATACGAAACATAAACGTCAATTTGAGCAAGACTGATTTTATATTTCTTCTTATTTTTAATTATAAATTTAAGATGTTTTAAATCTGTGAGACAATCATTTATTCTCTGCCTAGTTTTAAAAATATTTTTTCTTTCAATCTTGGAGTTGTGAGGAAAATAAGGGTTAAAACGTTTGTTTAATTCGCTTAGTTTTTGCATGTTTTTTTTAGTGGTTAATAAATATGTTAATTCGTGGAGAGATAAGCCTTCAGGATATCGCCATAGCATATCCAAAATACTTAGATGTTGAGGTTTTTCATGTAAATTTTCTAAAGAGATTGTTTTCATAATTCCACAAAGTGTACTTCAATAATGAAGTATAGAATTACAAATATTTAAAACTATTGTGGAAGATATAGTATTTGTGAGCTTTATGCCACATAAAGAAATTAGGAAAATAATCAGGATTGGAAAAACAAGTTTTGCAGTTATTTTACCGATATCGTGGCTTCGTTTTTATGATATGAGATACGGCGACAGTGTAGAAGTCATAAGCAACGGATCTGTAATTGTCAGGCCGTTAGAAAAGAAAGAACAGAGGGGGTTAAATGATTCATCCTAAAGTTGAGGCTTTTTTAAAACAACATCCAAACTGGAGTTTAGACCAATGTATTGAGTTTTTGGATGCTGAAATAAAAAAAATAGAAGGTGAACAGAATGGAAAAATATCAAAACCAAAACAATGAAGACTTCGGAGAACTCTTTTTCAACTATGCGATAGTATTACACGCTAAACTATCAGATATACAACGAATCAAAAAACTTTTAGAAAACGATCCAAACATAACAATCAGATATCAGACACTAGACCGTTGTAAACTTCTTATTCAACGTGAGGGGATGCAATGACTGTTTACTGCTTTCGCTGCGGTGCAACCATCAATAATGTTGGTGATGTATGCCCATATTGTAAACGTAAAACCGAGTTTGTTAGTTTTTATCCAACATTAAGGAGTAGAAGAGACTTGTCATATGTAACAGAGGAGGGGGAGAAAAGCTATGGCTACATCTAAAATACAGCCTGAGACCCAAGAGGAAGCAATAGCATTAAATAAGACGGTAATGCCCTCTACAAAAGAATCTTGGGATAAAGGAATACAACAAGAAAAAGAATCACTTGAAATACTTAAAAACCCAAACCTGTTAGACATCATAGTCAAAGAAATACAAGATAAAAAAGTGGTCGGTGAAAAAGAGACAATAGAAACTATTTTTTTAATAATGAACTGCAGAAAAGTCAAGAATATTAAATCAACTTCAACAAATCTACTTGTAAACGATGAAACAGGACTTGGAAAAGACCATATTGTAAAATCCATAATAGAAATATTGCCAAAAGAAGAGACCATCAGCAGAACCAAGATAACACCAGAGCTGTTCACATATTGGCATAACCCAAAGTTTGAACCTGAGTGGACATGGGATGGAAAAGTTTTCTATCTTGAAGATATTTCTTCTCACATCATAAATTCAGATGTTTTCAAGGTTTTTTCATCAGGTGGATCTAAAGCAACAGTCCTCATAAAACAGACACCAGTAGATATTGAAATACGAGGAAAACCAGCTATGATTGTGACCTCGTATGAGGCAAACCCAAACTATGAAAACCTGAGAAGATACCCTATTTGTTTTCTTGATAGCAGTGAAGAGCAGACCTATAACATCATGATGAGGCAAAGTATAGAGGACATGACAGGAGAAACAATAGAATATGACCAAAAAATAACTGAGGCTATACGCAAACTAAACAGGGTTAAAGTAAAAATCCCATTTGCTGATAAGATACCTAGTTTTTTTCCCAAAAACCATTTTATGAGAACACACTACAAGAGATTTTTAGATTATATAAAATCTGTTGCCTGTTTGTATCAATTCCAGAGAGAAAAAGATGCTGAGGGGAATATCATCGCAACTGGCGAAGATTACAATATAGCTAGAAAAATTTTATTAAAAACCACTTCAAACCCTTCCATGATACCATTAACTAGAGAGCAAAAAAATGTTTTGAACTTTTTTGAAAAACATAATGGTGAATGGTTTTCCATTGGTGATATAGAAGATAAATTCCCAGTTTCAGAGAGAACACTACAAAGATGGATAAAAAATTTATTTAGATATAAATTTTTAAAAGCAGATAGCCAGAAGAGAGATGAATCAAAAAAACCTGTGCCAGTTTATTCATTTAGTGGTAATGTCAAAATAGAGATTCCCGAGTGGAATAATGTTGTGTCGTTTAAGTCGTCATTGTCGTGTGTGTCGTCTGTGTCGTTATTGTCGTCTAATAATCCAACAGATAACCAACGGGATAAAGGATTAAACGACAAAGGCGACATAAACGACATGGTTTTTAACGACACAAAGCCATTAAACATCAAAATCAAAGAACTCAAAAAATATTGTAATGATCTAAAAAAGAAAGGTTTGAGTAACACTCTGGATAACTTGCATTTTAATTTTGAGCCTAATTTTATTTCTCATTGTATAGAAAGTGGACTGTTGATTAAATTACCAAAAGGAAACTATGATTTTGTTGGTGGTGACCATGAATAGTATTATTTCTCTCAATAAACAAGATATAGAGCCATTTACAGCAATTATGAGAGGCATTCCATCATCTCTTAAACTAATCTATGGAGGTTTTTGTGAATGTCTGAATTAGAGTCTGAAATCGAACAAGCAAAAAAGATCCTTCGTAAATGTTTACGAAAAATCCGACGCAGTGCAAATAAAAGATGGAGGAATAAAAATAAATGACGAGATATAGGCGTGAAAGGCCACTTTCCAGAAAAGCACTTTTGTCTCTCTGCCGAGAATACGATTGTACACTTGAGGAGTTGTTATGCAATGATCGTATTTGTCTTTCTCATGATCTACGTATTCAGGCACGTAAAATGATAGAGGAAGGCCGTTTTAGTTCTGCTAAAGAAATCAGGGATTTTGAAAAAGAGATTAGGTTGTATAGGCTTCTAAGGTTGATTAAATGAAAGAAACAGTTGAAAACATCAAAACAAGATCCAATGATCAGCAGCGTAAATCAGTGGCAGAACTGGACCAGTTGGGATATCTTATGTCTTCCATTTGCCGTTATTTTTGGAGATCTGTAAAATGAGACAAAAATACCTAGTTTTTGACAAAAACAAGATTACTACTGACACGATAAAAATTGCTTTGGAACTTAAAAAAAACCTACCCGAAGGCATATATGAAGTATCATTGACAAACACAAACCCGAACCTAGTACCAACTGGCAACGATAAAAAATTTCTTGAATGGATCTGTGCCAAATATCTTAAACTTAGTTATGAAGACGGATATCCATTGCTAAAACAGGCGTATAAACAGCAATATCACATCGAAGACATGGTAAAACTATGTAAATACTGCAATAAACCTTTTCAGTATACTAGGAAAACAAAAGAATTTTGCAGTCATAAATGCCAGGTTAGATTTTCACGATGGGGTGAAAAGGATACCAATGCTGTGACGCTAACGGCTGCTTCTCCTTCTAAAGATAACCTCGAAATTTCAATTTCTGGTACATTACCATTAACTGAGAATCTTAGCGTCACAAAAAATGGTAAAAACTATAAAAATAAAAAATGTGGGCTTGGTGAATGAAATGGAAGGTATCATAAAATTTTACAACTCCAAAAAAGGATATGGATTTATTGAAAGACTAGGAAACAATAAAACAGTTGAGGATATCTTCTTTCATAAAAAAGACGTTTTTGATGGTCCATCTTGTTTTGAACAAGGCGATCGTGTTGTTTTTAACATTGAGATTTCTGAGGATAATAAGAAACATGCGGTTAACATTTTGAGAACCGATAAAAATTATTTGAAAGAAATATAGGTTGTGAATTATATGGAAAAAACAACAGAATTAGATAAAGGTGGACGACCAACAGAGGAAAACCCCTTACATAATGATAGGGGTTTACCAAATAATAAAGAAGCCAAATCGGGATTAAATCCCGAGGTAGTAGATAACAAGGAAAACATAAAAGAGATGTTCAACAAGTGGGGAACTTACCAGAGCCTACAAAAAGATGCGCTTATTGTCAGATATTTTTTAGACAAGGTAGATCAAAGGATCCGCCAGAAAACAATAATTGAAAACTTTAAAGGCGATATGGATCCTATGACTTGCCGGAAGCATCTTTACAAACTCGTAAACAAAAATGTTTTACAAGAGGATCAAAGTTTCAAAGGCACCTATTTTTTGCCTTCCAAATCTAAATCAGATCCTAATAATTACCTCGATCACGAGATTGTCTTGGACGTAAATAATATTATTAAATTGATCATGGGCAAAAGCATTTATGATCTGGCTTTTTCAAAATTGATTAGTGATTATGAAAAAAGGATCAAAGATTTGAAAGAAGATCTTGAGAATTGCAGAAATCAATTAATGGGATTAAGATAGCAACTTTGTAAGGATGTTTTTCTATTTTGTTTTCACAACTTGTTAACTTTACATTCTCATTTTATTAATTTTATACTCCCATGTTTTGGTAACTAAAACGAACAAAAGGCTTAAAAGTTACCAAATGCCTTAAGGAGAAAGAGTACTGAAAAGTCCTACAAAAAGTAACATAAAATATTTGTTTTTTCTCCTAAAAAATTCAAAAAATGTTCGTTTAAAAACTCTTTGGCACCTAAAGAGAGAGAGTAGACACTTTTTTTAGGTTTTGAAATTAATGATCTCGAACTTGTAAACAAAAGGCTATAGGCTTTTTTCAATAGATGATATCAAAGAATTTGCAGAAAAACGAGGAATACCGTTAGCATACGACCTTTGATAGATATAATCTCCGACTTCTCCGACTTTTAAAATACTCAAAAGATAGAGAAGAGAGAGGAACAATAATAATGACTTCTCACTTATGTTCAAATGAAAAGAGAATCACAAAAGAAGAAACGTTAACAAAATAGGCGACTTTACCGAGTTTGCGTAAACTCAAAAGATAGAGAAGAGAGAGATAGTACAATATTGATTATATCTTTCTCGCTTCGTCAAAGAATAATAAAAGAGCAAATAAAAAAAGAAAAACAAATCGAAAATCAAATACCTAAGTAGAGAACTTCCCCAGGATGCTCTAAATGAAATACCAGGAGTTTATCTAATCCCTCTTGGGTTATCCTGAGATAAAGATGACGTCCATGCTTCTTCTTCTTAATTAAACCCTGGGATATCATTGAATTGACAAATCGATTGAACATCACACGTGAGGTTGGGGTTAGGATCCTCCGCCCAGGTTCTACTTTGCTTTCTGTAAACTTGGCTAACCGATGTTTTATTAAAACCTCATGATAGGGTTTGCGTTTGAATTGCGATAGTTTGTAGTTTAGTTCGCCTGTGTCTAGATCCTCTTCTACGTCTTTGAATTTATTCACGAGAAGAAACAGTAGATGCTTTTCATTCGGCTTTAATTGGATCTTCCTATCGTATTCTTTTAAAAATTTTCTCATTTTCTTTTCTATTAAGATATCATCTGCATGATGCACGTTGTATTCTTCAAGTTCCTCCATACTCATAACAGGGGCAAATCGCCCATGTTTATCTCTCATTATACCATATAATGAATCGTATGATTCCTCATATATGGAATCATCTATTTCGTCATCATCATCGCCATCATCATCTAACTCAGATTCATCTTGAAAAAAAGTTTCATCTGACTCGATCATGATCCCTCTTCTTTTTCTTTTTGATGTATAATAAAAAGACTATCGCAGCTGCAATAATGAAAATTAAACCAAGTGAGCCGCAACACCAGGATCCTAGTTTACTGACATGCTCCACAACAAACTTGTTTACTGTGTTGAAAACATCTGTCTCCAACAAAGGCATCATATGTTTTTCCCCATAGTTTTTTCCCACAGCTCACGTTTGATAAACTTATGGCCTGAGAACAGGAGCTTGTCCTCCGGTTTGATACCAGGGGGGATAGAGTCCACTTCCACCCAACAGCTCTGATTAGAATGTTTCTTTGTTCTCATCCTCAACGTCCCCATCGTGTTCTTCTCTCAGTTCTTTCTTCCGGGGCTCAAACTTCTTAGGAATATTGTAACTAGGTTTTATGTTGTGGGTTCTGCTGTTTACTGCACCTGGTTTTATTTTAGACATAACCGCTTGTTGTTGACAGCGGGGCATATCCTTTACTTTTTGTCTACTCATACTTTTCTTTCACCGCTTCCTTTCCTCTCTAGCTTTTCGGAACCCCCGGCCATCACCCCTGGGGGTATCAGGGTTTCGATGGTCGGGAGACCTGAAAAGCAAATAGCGAGGTGACGTCAGCTAAAGCCTCAGTTGTGCGAATCAATGCAGATAAACTTAATTTGAAAGTTTTCTGTCCATCCGCAGCCGTTAGAAAAACGTATGGTCAGTTGTTGCGGATCCATCTCATGTTCTACATAGCTCATATCGGTTTGTGCTGTGTCAATAGTCAGATACAATGTCTCGTTACCTGTTATTGTCAGAGTGGTTACACCGCTTACGTAGTCTGTGCCATCACCTGTCCATACAAGCTGACGATAACCCCCTGATTTAGTAACCATGTAGTACGTATCACTGGCAGTGTCTACTGTTTCATCAGGATTAACCACTTCGTAATACAATATTGCTAGGTCGTTATTGTCTGCTCCTGTAAACGGTAACGGTCTAACTTCAAATGTTATCTGTGTATCAACCCATGTAGTATTGTCATCTTCAGCTATCGTATGTGCCGTGGTGTTTGCATAAAAACCTATGGTTACGGTGTCCTCTGCAGTATTTAACTGTCCGTTGCCGGCACTAACAGTTGGTGTTATATCAAAAGTTGCGCAAACAGTTTCTTCAGATGGTTGTATCTCTTGTTCGAAAGGATTTATGCAGCCAGAAAACGCAACTGCACATAAAACAATGATTCCTATCACTGCGATTGCTACTAGGTTGTTACCAGCTTCAATATTTTTTTTCCAAAAAACTTTTTTGTTCTTTTTTCCTTGCATAATTTTCCGCCACCTCATTCCCCATTAGATGAGATTGTCTCTTATTTTTCGACTACAACATAGACCTTTTTTCCAATCAACTCAGGGGGAAGCGTGACTTTTCCGCTTCTCTCATTGCTCTTGTGGACTGTCCTCTCGAAGACTTGGTTGAACTCTATTTCTTTTAGTATAAGTCTTCCGGATGTTTTTTTTCCAGTCATACACTTTTTCAGTCCCTTATGTCGTAGTCTATTAGTAGCCTAAATGTAGACTACAATATTTATATTTTTTGTTTCAGAAGAAAATAAGGAGAAGACAAAAAAACCAAAACTTATCAAAAGAATGTTTTAAAACCGTTTTAAAATAGTTTAAAAAAATAGTTTGCGACTATGATTATTATAACCAGGATAATAAATTTAATTAACCGATAGGTTCCAAAAAACCGGTAGAAAAACCGGGTGTAAACCCTTTTGATTTTTGATTCCTGTTCATCCATGTTTTTTTTCCCAAAAAAAAAGAATAAGGAGTAATACAACCCCTTAGTTTGTTATTGTTTCAATTCTCACAGGCTCTATTACTATCCTGTTTCCCTCCATCTTTATTTGAAACCATTCATATGGCATTGAGTCGATTACTGTATCAACCCAGTAGGCAGCTAATTTGTCTCCTACTTCATGTTTTGTTGTTATCTCAGGATCTGTGTTGATTTCTGGTTTTAGTATTTCAACTGCTTCTTCTCCTTTTTTTATTGTTGTTTCCTCCATCATATTTTTTTTCATCTCCCTTTTTTTTCTAAAAACTAAATACAATGATACTATAAAATCTTATTGAATAAGATTTAATAAGAATTAGTTGTATAACATACTTAAAGAGGTTTTAAGTTATGAGTAACGAGAACATGGGAAAAATTACAATACTTCTAAGCAAGGAAGCAGATAAAAAAATCAGAAACAGAGCAAAGAAAAATCTTAGATCCATCTCAAAGGAAGTTGAATATCTGATTTTGAATGTTGGTAGGAAGAAAGTGAAGGATGATCGGGATCTTGGTGAACTCACTGAGATGGATTATCAGTTCTCGGAAAAATAAGGATAAGACAAAATAATTTTTTTTAAATAACATGAACCCAATCGAGATACTACTTGGACTTATGCAAGAACCAATCACATATTCGATAATATTTTTTATCTACGTTATTCTAACTGTTTTGATTCTACCTATTCCTGTTGAAATTGGTTTGTTTAACCCCTACATTCACCCTGCAATTCTCATTTTTATTTTAGCCATTGGAAAAGGAATCGGCTCTGCTATAGCATTTGAAATCGGGTCAAGAGTCCGTAGTGTCATTAAGAAGAGATCCATCGGGACGCCGTTAACAAAAAAGGTTGTTGCATGGTGTGAACGATTTGTAATAAAATATGGTTATTACGGTCTTTTTGTTATAATGAGTATTCCTTTGATGTTGGATTCTGTGACCGTGTATCTTTTCTCTCTTTTAAACCCGAAGAATGAGGGAAGAACAGCGATGACTAGAAGATGGTTTGTTTTGATAAACATATTAGCAGGAGCTACTAGAGGTATAATTATTCTTGTTGTAGCTTATTTTTTAAGTGTTAGATTAATATAGGAATCCTAGTGAAAATAGCTTTTTCTCCTGGTGTTTAAGATGGGATAATGGTTTAGAAACCATGTTTCTCGCTGCAAAGTATAGGGTTAACAGAAGATAAACAGGGTTGTAAAGGTATATTTTTATAAAGCACTCTAAGTATTCTATTAAAGTGTATGAACTAAATCTTTTATTTGCAATTGATGTAAGTGGTAATCCATATAAAGATACAATAATCGGATGTGTGAGTTTTAATCAAAACAATGCACCAAAAATATTATCTGAATTTAATCAAAAATTCAAAAAATTCAAAAATAAAAAAGGAAAAGACTTAGATCATAGGCAATTGAAACAAATCCTTAGTTTCTTGGATAAATACAAAATACGATCTAATTTTTTAAATATGACATCGAATGATTGGAAATATGCTCTTAGTTTAATACCAGAGCAGAGAGGATATAAAAAAGAAAAAATCTTTGGTATTCTTTATTACATAGTTCTAGAGTGGAATACGAAAACAAAATTTCCATATATAGTAAATATTTGTGAAGAAAATTTTATGAAAACAGATATTGCTATTTCTTCTTGTAGAACCATTGCCAAGATGCGAGGTAAGGAATATCAATTTAGTAAAAGTACCGGCAAGTTCAATGATTATATTCGTATAGCTGATTATATTGCCTCAGCTGGGCGAAAAATAAAGAATAAGGATCTACAATCGTTTCAGTATTGCAGCCAAGTAAAAAAACTAAGGATACCGCCAGAATATATAAAGAAAGTATTTGATTAAAAAAAATAAGAGTTATATTTTGGGCAATGCCCCTCATCCTACATGGGCGAAACGTTTAACTTCAGGGCAGAGTCTTACTCCTACACGCCTTTACTTCCGTTCATCCCATGATAGTCTATTTACAGGTGTTCGTGGTTTTGTGTGGTTTTTATCCTGTAATCATATATTATGTAACTGCCTGTATTTAATATTTTTGTTGAATTTAATAGTTTTTCTCCTGTTGGTATATAAAGAAATAATGGCTTAGAAGCATACTTTTGCCATTATACTCGTCTCTATATTTATAACGAGAGATAGGGTTTTAAGGGAGTAATTGTTTTGAAATTATCATGTGGGGGAAAAAGTATAAAGGAATAACAGTACGAAGAATCAATCCCTTTCAAAAAGCGATGATTCAAGCAACAGAGGAACTTAATAAAGGATTGATAAAAACTGAGGATTATAGAGAACGTCTAGATGATATTTTAAAAGTTGAATTATCAAAAGAAATAACGGATATAAGAGAGGAAAGTGAGGTCTCATTATTAAGGGGGGTATTGGCAGGGGCGTCTTTCGGAGTGCTTGGTAGTCTTTTATCAGGTGCATTTTTTTATAATATATCTGAATCAACTGATCTCTCAATAATTATTTTAATTATAAGTTTAATAGGATTTTCTGTGAGCGCAATATATATTTTTTATGTATTAGACCGATATATTAAACATAAGCCAAAGATAGATTATTGGACAAAAATTAAGAGAAAATTAAAGTTTAAAAAGAAAGAATTGACGGAGAAAAAATGAGAAAACAACTCGTAATATTTGGAATAATTGTTTTGCTTGTTACTGTTGGATTAAGTGGATGTGAACAAACAGGAAATAGTAATCTAGTTAGTTTTCAAGAATTAACTGAACATCTTCCTAAATATATAGGAAAGACGGTCACTATAGAAGGATATGTAGCATCAACAATGCCTGGTTTTGCTAATACGCCTGGCGTGGCTAATATGTACGATACGGCATCAAATCCCCATTACATTATTCAATTAAGTGTTCCCAATGAAATCACGCTATATACGGGAATGTATAGAATTACAGGAACAGCACAAGCATCACCATTAAGCATAAGTTACCCATTTGTCAATGTTACTTCTGCAGAAGCGATATAGTAAGGAATAAATTGTAGTGGTTTGAGGAGTAAAAATTTAGACTAAAAAACCATGACACAAACTCACATGTAACATATATATAAAGATATCCTTTTACATAATTTTTAGCCAAAAATGTAAAATTAACGTTAAGTATTCTAAACTTTAACGGGCATTCTCATGTGCGTGCTAGTCTAATGGGCCCTAGTATAACGGTTCCAATCAATGAAGGTAAACTAGTTCATGGAACATGGCAACAAATCGTGTTCATAGAACTTGACACAAGATCAAGAAACAGAAAAATTACGGTTCAGATAGTAGGAGAATGAAAAAGTATTACCATTTATTTTTATGAACTCTAGACGAATCATATCTGTTTGCTGGAGGTTTTTTTTCTGCCGGGTAACCAATGGATATAAGGGAGAATGGTATGATGTGCTCTGGAACGTTCAATAGTTTTCGCATACCGTTGATTCTTTCTTCTCTTGGATAAATACCTAACCAGACTGCACCTAGTCCTTTTGCGTTAACTGCTAATAGAATGTTTTCTGTAGCTGCAGAACAATCCTGGATCCACATCTCCCCATGTTTTTCCAAACGTTTGTCATTGCAGACAAGAATCGCTAGAGATGCATCGTTTAGCATCTGAGCATGATTATGGAATGATGGGATTCCTTTCAGAATTTTTGGATCATTGATCACTATAAAATGCCAGGGTTGTTCGTTACCAGCAGATGGTGCACTCATTGCTGATTCCAAAAGATTTGTAATATCATTCTCAGAGATTGGTTTTTTGATATATTTACGTATACTACGCCTAGTAAGAATTGCTTCTATTGCATCCATAATAAAAAAACCTCAGTATAAACGTAATATATTTATGTTTATAAAATTGATTGACTAATTTCATTATTTTATGAGAAATCGAAACATATATTGCTTGCTTTGTTTCCACCGTATAACATCTCGATATTTTTCCTAAGTGAAAAACCATAGACTGTCATTTTTATTGATTTAAACTCCTCTGTTTTGATGGTTGTCCCTTCTATTAAAACAGTTTTTTCTTTCCAGAGTTTTAATGATTTAAGAGTTGATTCTACGTTAGCAATCTCTTTTCCTGTTTTATTATAAATTGCTAGAGAAATACGGTTTAAAATTGTCAAGCTTGGCTTTTTTATATAAATGGTCATATTCCAAGATGATGGTAAAATTTTTACAGACTCGGTCAATTCATAGGTTAGTTGACTGATGGGAATAATTTTTCCGAAGGATGCTTTTATCGCATCATAGTCTGAAGAAGGTTTTTCAATTGATAACTCAGTATGACTTAGATAAAACGTATATTTTTTAGGGAATAATTTTATTTCATGAAAGGTAGAATTCCAGAAACCGTCATCATCCCAAATAATCAGGATAACCAGATAAATAAGAGGATATTCTATACTAAAATTATTGTCAAAATTATAAACATGATCAACTGTTGCGCCTTCTATAGTTTCCTCGTCACCAAAATCCCACTTGAACGAAGTTACTGCTCCATCTTCATCATATGATTTCGATGCATCAAATTTTATTGAATCTCCAAAATATGCAGTTTCAGGTGCATTTAATACTGGTTTTGGTAGTAAGTTTGATGATACATTTGAGTTATCGCTCTCAATATCCTGGTCATTACCAAGAGTAAAATAAGATATAGAAGCAATAATAACAATTATTACGACGATAACAACGATTGATGTTTTTTTATCCACGTTAATTTCTCCAGCATTAATCTAACTATTATATCTTATGTATTTATATATAAATCTTTGTTTACATCAGACACCATTAAAAAAACAAATTATTGTAACTCTTGTAAAACAAAGTTATTATATATCAATAACACTAGCATTAATATATTAAAGACATAATTGAAAACATACTGGGGAGTAAATGCAAATTAAAAAATTCATGATAATCTACATAATACTACTGCTTTCATTCTCATCAGCTTTAAGCATAACTGTTACTTCTCAAGAAAAATCACCACCCTGGTGGGATAAAAACTGGTCTTATAATCAGGAAATAATACTACCGATAGAAACTAATACCCCTTATGCAAAAAATCAACCAATTGATACGTTCGTCAGCTTAGAACATCCTTGCTGGGCAAAAGACATATCTGAAAATTCAATAAGAGTAGTCTGCTGGGATGGAAACCAATGGCATGAGCTGGAATCCCAGATATATGATATAGAATATGCAGAAACTAACTGTATATGTAAATGCGGGTTGGTTTTCTTAATTCCCGATGTAGCTAACGGGAATGAAAAGTATTTTGTTTACTATGATGACAAAGAAAAACCTGCTCCGAATTATATAGACCACATTAGCATAGAAGATGCATACTATTATTATGAACCTATATCAGGCATTTCGGTAGAAGGGGATTACTACAATATTATGGAAGACGGATATTGTGTATATGGTGTAGGTCAGAGAGGCGAGATACTTGGAAGAAAACTATCTCAGGTTATTGTTAGATTAAAACCTAAAACTACCGAGTTTGACACTGTAAGTTCAGAGGTTGTTACATCTTTTGCTTTTTCGTTTAACGAAGGACCAGATGACAAAGATGAAGTATCCTCCGATCAAGTACTAATTTCAAAAGAAATTTCTATTGATGGAAACCTAATGATCGAGTTTGGTTTAAAAAGTAAATCATCAGATGGTAGAATCTTGACATCAAACGTTTACAAGTATTATTATTCACCAACTATCAACAAAAGATTTTGTGTTCATGTAAAACATGAAATCACTGAGGAATGTAAGGTGAAAGGCGAGGTTAATGTTGATGGTCGATTTGGTGCCATGGCTTCTTATAAATCAACAAGTGCAAGGATTCAAAAGATGAGATTTGGTGATATCCTTCCATATTTAAACGTATACGGTGAAAACAAAAATATTAGAGAATACAAGATGAACCCTGATCCAGAGGGAAAAGAAAAACAATGGATCATATCATACAGTGATGATTGTGATGTCGGCGAAGAATCTTGGATTTCCTACGGCGAAGGTAAGAAGGGTAGAATACATGGAGTTATTTTTTCCTCAAATACGGGTATTGTAAAATCCGGTAAAAACGAGAACGATGGTATTTCGATAAAAGTTGGTCAGAAAGAATATTTTGATTTTGCTGGCTCAGAAGTTGATTATGCTGCAATAAACTTTGGTAGAAACTCATATGAAAAAAGTACCGGCCATGATTTAACTATACCAAAAGACATGATTGTTGAGTTTGATGCAGAATTCTTTTCCTCTGAAGAAGGTGATTACAATGATGTATCTGGAGAAGCAAAGATTTATCGTACACTTATTCAACATCGCCAAAAAGACGGAGGGTTCGAGGGTGATGAAAACATACATATTTTGACGGTTATTCCTAGATTAACAGGAAGAATCTTATCGTGGCCTTCCCTCTCAAAAAAATTCGCGTTTTTACCGTCTATAGAGGTTGATCTCTACAAAGACAACAAATTGTTTTCATCTGGTACTATTTCAAAACCATTAATTGGCGCACCGAGATTTAAATTCCCAAAATTATCACCAGGTTGTTATGGAGTAAAAGTTTTTTTAAACAACAGCAGGGGAGAACGTCGATTTATAGGTTTTGAGCCAGTAGGAATATATGGTGACAAAGAGGTTAATGTTCTTTGTACCTGGGAGAAAAATTTTAAGGTTACATATAATGATCAAAATGGTAACAGTATCAAATACATCGACCTGAAGATTATAACCGGAAACAATACAGTTGTTATAGAAAACACTACAGATAATAGTGGCGTTGTAGATTTTGGTATTCCATATAGTCTTAAAACACCATACTACCTTAGGGCGTATTACAAAGGATTTCTAGTATACGACAAAAAATTGTTGATGAAACAGAAAAATGCTGACATAAACATTGAGGTCTATGATCTCAATGCACGAATAAGAGACACTCTTGGTATGAGTCCTGGCGTTGACGTTCGACCTGTTTTAACAAGCCAGGAAATGGCAAATCCTATTGATATAACACCAATTGAACTTTCACCAGGAGAATATCTTTTTGAAAAACTACCATGTGCAAACTATGAGCTGCAGATATCATATGGAGGCGTTTTAGATAAAAAAACAATAAAAATACCAGAAAACCAGAACATGGTAGATATGAGTTTTACTGCAACCTTTGATTTAAACCTTGACCTATTTAACTCCAGAGGAGAAAAAATAACAGATTCGAACAAAAAAATCGATGTTGTTAGAGAAGGAAAAACTGTTTATGATTCCGAGCTACCGACTAAAACCTTTAATCTACCACCAGCAAAATATACAATAAATGTTTATTCAGACGGAAAATTAGTTGCCTTAAAAACAGTGGATTTGATAGGTAACAGAAAAGAAAAAATTGTAACAATAATAGAATCAATAACACCAACTATCATCACAGTATTAGCAATTATATTCATTTTTGAAAGTATTGTAATTTTGTTAGCTAAAAAAATCTCGTTAAATACCTTTTTAAAAATAACAGCCATGGCTATAATTCTAATCTCACTAGTGCAACCATGGTGGGGTCTATATGGGGCAAGCGATAACAATACCGTCAGCAAATCTAGTGAGATGTTTTTGGTACCACAGACCATGATAGATAAAGTTGTTTACAAAAACACCCCATTTTTAGATGTGTCTACAATACCCGATTTGTTTACAAATTTTCTAGTAGTTTTATTAATTATTGTATGCTCCGGTTTAGCACTACTTGGTTTAAGTTTTATTCCAAATATTGTTTTAAAAAGAAGATTCTCCATGGCTTTGGTAATCGCCAGTATTATATTTTTGGTACTAGTACTTATAGCATTTTATTTCGGGATGCATCTAATAACAGAGGTGACTCTAGGTAGTTTAACAGGCGAAGGTATAATTGATGTAAAAATACCAAACGGCGACACAATTTATGTTCATTCAAACTGGGGTTTCGGCAATGGTTTCTACCTGTGTGTAGTTGCAGCGTTAACAGCTATGCTTGCAGGTATCCTCGATTATTTCAGAAGAGATGGATGGCCTAAACGGATTAAGAAATAATATTCTAAAAATTTATTACTTCGATACTTTTTTCAACCTATTAACGCCGTCAACCTTCCTTATAATTTCAACAACAGACGCTGGAACCAGATCTATCCATGGCTCATCTTCGGCCATTCTACGCCTGATTTCCTTACCAGAGTATCTCATCCTATCAAAAATAGCTGTTTCCTCAATCTTGTAACCTTTTTCCTCAAACAACCGTTTGGTTAAAGGACTGTTTGTTATAACAACATCAAAATCTGGTATTATCGAGGTGACATAGGATGCCCATCTAGCTAGATCATGAATATCTGGTATTAACTCAATTCTATAATTCTTGATGCCAATCTGTTTTAATGATCTTTTTATCATTTCTTGTCTTTCATCTGATGAAAAAGGGTTTTGAAACGAATTGGTATATTGTGAACTACCTAAACCGATGATAATTTCATCATATTTTTTTGAGACGTTTTGTATTATTTGTAAATGGCCCTTATGAAAGGGTTGGAAACGACCTATGAACAATGCTTTCATATGTTTTTCAGAAATTGAGAACAAATTAATGATATATAACCTTAATTTTCTAAAATCTGAGAAAAACTTAGTAAAGTTTTAATAAACAGAACAGTACATCTAATTAACAAAGAAAGTGAATACAAGATGATTACGAGCAATAAAATAATTGATTACTTCCGTCTGATGAGATTTCATACCGCTGCTGCGACAGCTACTCCTGTGTTGATAGCTGCTGGTCTAATGGGTCAAAAAGATTTGTTGATACTTTCAATAATTTTTATAATAGGAATTTTAAGCCATATATATGGTTTTGTGTTAAATGAATACGGAGATCTAGAGGTTGACAAAAAAGCAGGATATCTAAGAGAAAAACCACTTGTCAGCGGATCAATCACAAGTAGAAAAGCACTGATTTTAGCTAGTACAGCATGCATCATTGCATTTTTTCTTACAGCATTATTTTTCCCAAAACCGCTTACCATTTTATTCCTTTTGATTTCCTTTTTACTTAGTGGGGCATATGACATTTATGGTAAAAGAATAACAGGTTCAGATTTCATCCTAGCTGGCTCATTCATTTTTTATTGCTTATTTGGTGCAAGCACTGTTTCAACGAATTTCACAAACACAGTATATCTACTGTGTGGCTTGTCGTTTTTTAACATAGCTTTCGCAAATGCTGTAAGCGGTGGTTTGAAAGATGTAGACCATGATTATCTTGGAGGTGCAAGAACCATTGCGACAGTTATGGGTGTCAAAGTTGAAGATGATAAATTACACGCAACAAAAAAATTTGCAGCTTTTGCAGGCATGATACTGGTGTTGTATACGATACTCCTTGTTTTAATTAGTCTACAATCAGATGTTAACATATGGTTTTCAGATAGAGTCATAGCGCAAATATCTATTTTGTTCCTGATTTTTTTGTTATTTGCTATCTTTTACAAAATTTTGACTATAAAAAATTTTGGCAGATCAAAATTAAAGAAACTTATATTTATCCATGGATATGCTACTTACGTAATTGTGCCAATAATACTAATTAAAGTTCTTGGTTTATATACTGTAATTGTTTTGATTTTATTACCTGTTATTTGGTTCTTGGTTACCAACCTCATACTATGGAAAAATCTTATTGAACCAAGAATATAAAAAAATATTTATCATAGTTTTTATTGGTTTTTACCTTCGGTTTTTGCAGTTATTTTTTTCTCTGACTCAAGCTCTACTTTTGCTGTAACCCTTAGTGGTTTCATCTCCCTGAGCTTTTTAAGCAGTTCCTCTTTTCCAGGGCCTGTCAGAGCGTTTTCTATAACCTCTGTCAACGTTTCAACTGGTATAACCTCTATTTTATCCTTGTATTTATCTTCGATGAGTACATCATTAAGGTTAGCTCTTGGTACAATAACTTTTTTGATTCCTGCTTCTGCAGCTGCCTCTACCTTCGCTGTAACACCACCGATTGGCAGCACGGTACCGCGTATGCTAAGTGAACCCGTCATAGCCACATCCTGCTTGACCGGTACGCCTTCCATTGCTGATATAACAGCAGTTATAACAGATAGACTTGCTGAGTCTCCTTCCACACCCTCATAGGTTCCAATGAACTGTATGTGTATATCGTTTCTTGATATATCCTTGCCCATATATTTTTTGATTATAGCAGATATGTTAAGAACTGACTCTTTAGCTATATCACCTAGTTTACCTGTTGCTATAACCCTACCCTCAGATTGCGATCCAGCTGGTGTAACTTCAGCAACAATCGGCAAAACAAGCCCTGAAAACTCACTCATGCTTGGATCAGCAGAATGTACAGCTAATCCATTTACAACACCTATTTCTTCACCTGTTGTTTTAAAAGAACGGTATTCTTTACGCTGTTCTATAGCCCTATCTACAACCTGCTGCTCTAGTGATTTTGCTATTATTTTTGCATTTAGAACATGTTCCTGTGTAACTATCTTATCACCCTTATCAAATGCTAAATCGCCAGCTGCTCTAATAAGGCCACCAAGTTCCCTTAGTCTAAGTGAAAGCTTACCTTTTGAACCAGCACGTCTCTGATCCTCACGTATGATTTCAGCAACAGCCTCCTTGTTGAAATGTGGTATCTTTGCATCTTTTTTGATTTCCTGTGCAACAAAACGAACAAGTTTAGTCCTGTTCTCATCGTTATCATCCATACTACTGTTGAGATAGATTTCATAACCATAACCGCGTATCCTGGAACGCAGAGCAGGATGCATGCCTCTAAGAGCATCAAGGTTACCAGCGGAAACCAGGATGAAGTCACATGGTACGGGCTCTGTTTTTACCATGGCGCCAAAACTTCTCTCAGACTGTCCAGTTATCTGAAATTTTTTCTCCTGTATAGCAGTAAGTAGATGTTGCTGAGATGGAAGACTTAGAGTGTTAATCTCATCTATGTACAGTACACCTTTGTGTGCTCTATGTATAGCCCCTGCTTCCACTAGTTGATGCGGAGGTGTCTCCAGACCAGCTGACTGGAAAGGATCATGCCTAACATCACCTAGCAAAGCACCTGAATGTGCTGCCGTAGCATCAATAAAAGGTGGCGTCTCCTGTTTCTCATGAGAAACAAGTATCTTTGGAACCTGGTGAAGCTCTCTTCTCTGATTAAGACCTCCTCTAGCCATAAAAAGAAAAATCATAACACCAGCAAGGATACCAAAAATAATAATTTCCCATCGTTGTGTATAAGCAGCAACAATAAATGAAATAATACAAATCAGGAGAACAAAAGATAATATCATACTATTTTGCTGTTCTGCCTTCTTTTTAGCCTCTGCCCTCTGTGCCCTAATGATCTCAGTAGCCTTACCAGATGGAACAACGCGTATATGTGGGGTGTTTGAGTCATCATTGTTTGGGTAAGCAATGATATCCTCCAACTCCTCCTTTGGGAGAAACTCAGTCATAGCCCTTGCTACCATGGATTTACCAGTACCAGGATCGCCGATGAGCATAACATGTCGTTTTTGTTCAGCTGCTTTTCTAACAATGTCAACAGCTTTATCCTGACCTATGACCTGGTCTAATAAGCTCTCAGGTACCTTTATCTCTTCAGTGGTCTTAAAATCCTGAGTTTTAATCCATTCGTCGATAGGCCGGATTTCCTCTTTTTTAGGGTCTTGCATCTGCATTTTCTCTTGCTTATTTTTTTCTGACAAACTTATCCACCACTGCAGGTTAGTAAAATCAAGTTTTCCATCCATATAGTTGATATGGTTTTATATACTTTTTAGTGCGAATGCTTGTATATGAGAGATGTTTATCTATTTTTTCTTTATATATTGGAGATAAAAAATACGATATCCTTATCTTTAATATATGGGGAAGACAAGCCAGAAATGTTTATAAACCTGCAATTAGTTTGCTAAACAAAATAAAATGGAGGAGAAAAAGGATATGAAAGATATGTATACTAAGATAGGAAGCTGGGCGTTTTTAATTGGTATAATAATTGCCCTATTAATAGGACTATACACCGCATACACTATCGAAGTAGATAATTCAAACTTTCTTTCCACAGAGACGGGTGGTTGGATTGTATGGCTATTAGTAGTGTTAGGCGCGATAGTAGGAATAATTGCATTTCTTGGTAAAGGAACAATTACTTCCAAAGAAGGACCAGGTTTCTTATTAGCTGGAATTGCACTTTTAGTAATGGCTCCAGCTTTTCAGATGATGACAGCTTGGATAACTGGCCCTTGGATTGGTGCTCTATTGTTTGGCGTATCAATGTGTCTTGCAGTATTTGTTGCACCAGCAGTTGGGCTATTAGCTATTAAAGCCATCTGGGAAATTGGAAAAGAAGTCTAAAAGCTTCTATCCTACTTTTTCTTTTTTTATCTTTTATTTTCTTATTTTAGTAAAAACCATACTAGCATAAAGGATATACCGATTACAACAAATATTATCCAAATAATATATGCTATCTTTATTCTAACTAGCCACTTTGTCTTTTTTTCAGGTGTATCAAAAAATCTTCCAAGTACCGGATCGTCTTCTATTCTATCCATATCAAGCCTTTTTTGATTCTAATATCGCTTTAATTCTTTTTCTTCTAAAAAAATCTTCTCTTTCTCTTTCTTCAAGTTGCATTTCAATAAATTTACGTGTTGCGTAAAGCTTTGGTATTAAGTTATTTTCTAAAACATTTACTCTTCTTTTTGTTTTTTCTATTTCAACTGTGAGTGATTTGATAATTGCTTCGAGGTCTGCAAGCTCAATTAGTTTTACTAGAAGTTTTGTAAAAGAAGCATTTGCATCGTCAAGTCTTGAGCACGTGTCAGAAAAACCATAAAGAGGTTTAATCTCTGTTTTTATGTTGTTTGAATCCATTTTTGGTATTTTAACTCCCATTATGTTATCTGTTTCAAACTCTATTTCACCGACATCTTTAATCAAATATGATGCTTCTTCCACTTTTTTTTCACCAAGTATCATCTGAGCTTGTATCAATGATACAAAAGCTGTTTTAAATTCCTCATCAAGTTTTTTTAATAAAATGTTTCTTTTATCAATTATATTAAAAAATTTTTCTACTAAAGCATCTCTTTTTTCTTCTAGAAGTTTATGTCCTTTTTCAGCTAGAACTAATTTTTTCCTGATTTCAAGTAGTTCCATCCTTGTCGGACTTACACCTTCAAGTATCTGCTCTGCCATATTTACTTACTCTTTTTTTCTTCCGGATAATATTTTTTAATATATTTTTCATCAATTTTTTTAAGATCTGATTTAGGCAGTATGGAAAATAATTCCCAACCGATTGTAAGAGTTTGCTCAATGCTTCTATCTTCATGGGATCCTTGTTTGACAAATCTTTGTTCAAATTCATCTGCAAATTTTAAAAATTTCTTATCTCTTTCTGATAAGGCATCTTCTCCAACTATTGCAACAAGATCTCGTAGATCACAGCCCTCTGCATAAGCAGCATATAGTTGATTAGAAACACCAGCATGATCCTCTCTTGTTCTACCTTCACCGATACCTCTATCCATAAGTCTTGATAAACATGGAAGAACGGCAACTGGCGGGTAAATATCCTTTTTATGTAAACCTCTTTCTAAAACGATTTGTCCTTCAGTAATATAACCTGTTAAATCAGGTATCGGATGTGTTATATCATCGTCAGGCATTGTAAGCATAGGAATTTGTGTAATTGAGCCTTTTTTACCTTTGATTCTTCCAGCTCGCTCATAAATTGATGCAAGATCAGTATACATATACCCAGGATATCCTCGACGGCCAGGAACTTCTTCTCTTGCTGCTGCAATTTCTCTTAAAGCTTCTGCGTAATTTGTAAGATCGGTTAGAATTACTAACACTTGCATATCTAAATCAAATGCCAAATATTCTGCACAAGTAAGAGCCATACGAGGTAAAATTATTCTTTCGATTGTTGGGTCATCTGCAAGGTTTAAAAACATAACAGTTCTTTCTAAAGCACCTGTATTTTCAAAATCTTTTTTGAATAAATTTGCTTCTTCAAAAGTAATTCCCATTGCACAAAAAACAACAGCGAATTTTTCTTGTTTACCAAGAACCTTTGCTTGTCTTGCAATTTGTGCAGCCATCTCGTTATGAGGGAGACCTGCACCTGAAAAAATTGGTAGTTTTTGACCTCTAACAAGTGTATTAAGACCATCTATTGTCGAAATCCCTGTTTGGATGAATTCTCTTGGATATTCTCTAGCAAATGGGTTTATCGGGTTTCCATTAATGTCACGTCTATCTTCCGGAATAACCGGAGGTGCATCATCAATAGGATTTCCAGTTCCTCCAAATATACGGCCAAGTATATCTTTTGAAACACCTAGTTTCATTGTTTCTCCAATAAAACGAGCCGAAGTATTTTTTGTATCAAGTCCTTTAGTTCCCTCAAAAACTTGAACGATAGCTTTATCCATAAATGCTTCAAGAACCTGCCCGGTACGCTCTTCTCCTGTGGCTGTTTTAATTTTTACTACCTCATTATATGCAACATCTTTTATTCCTTCAACAACTATCAAAGGACCCGAAACTTCAGAAACAGTGGTATATTCGATATCCTTGTTGCTCATCTTATTTGCCTCCTTTAATCAAGGATTCGATTTCTTTTTCAATTTCTTTTTCAATTTCATTGAACCTTTTTTCAAATTCTTTATTTGGGACTGTTTTCATTCTTGCAATATTTTCACGGGATTTCATGGAAATTATTTCGTCCATGTGAACGTTTTTAGTAACTGCTTCTTGAGCTTTATCTGAAAATTTGAGAATTAATCTTAACATTTCATATTGTTTTTTACTTGGACAAAAGGTGTCAACCTCATGAAAAGCGCTTTGTTGTAAAAAATCCTCTCTGAACATTCTAGCAATTTCAAGTAAAACTCTTTCTTTTGATGGGAGTGCATCAGGTCCTACTAATTTAACTATCTCTTGAAGTTCGGATTCTTTTTGAAGTATGGTCATCGCCTTGTTTCTCAGTTTAAGCCATTCCTCACCAATTTTCTTTTTCCACCATGTTTGTATTTCATCAAGATAAAGTGAATAGGATTTTAACCAGTTTATAGATGGAAAATGCCTTCTATCTGCTAGGTCTGCATCAAGTGCCCAAAATACTTTTACGATTCTTAAAGTGTTTTGAGCAACAGGCTCTGAAAAATCTCCACCAGGTGGCGAGACCGCACCCATAACAGATACCGAACCTTCTTTGTCTTTGCTACCAAGAAGTTTTACACGCCCTGCCCTTTCATAAAATTCCGCAAGTCTTGATGCAAGATATGCAGGGTATCCTTCCTCACCAGGCATTTCCTCTAGTCTGCCTGATATTTCTCTCATTGCTTCTGCAAGACGTGACGTACTATCTGCCATTAATGCAACATCATAACCCATATCTCGATAATATTCAGCAATTGTAATTCCAGTGTAAACACTAGCATCTCTCGCTGCAACAGGCATATTTGATGTGTTTGCAATTAAGACAGTTCTGTTCATTAAAGGTTCACCTGTTTTTGGATCTTCAAGTTGAGGAAATTCTCGTAAAACATCGGTCATTTCATTTCCTCTTTCTCCGCAGCCAACATAAACTACAACTTGTGCGTCACTCCATTTTGCTAATTGATGGAGCATCACTGTTTTTCCAGTTCCAAAACCGCCCGGAATTGCAGCGGTTCCACCTTTTGCTACTGGGAAAAATGTGTCAATAATTCGTTGACCGGTAATTAATGGAAGTGTTGGGTCATATTTTTTTGCAACAGGTCTTGCTTTTCGCACCGGCCATTTTTGCATCATTTGTAGTTTTAAATCGCCATTATCCGTAGAAATTATTGCGATATTATCTTCAACAGTGAAATCTCCTTCTTTTTCGATAGATAGTATTTTGCCACAGATATTTGGAGGCACAATGATTTTATGATTAATAATTGTGGTTTCCTTCACTTCACCAATGACGTCACAAGGGTTTACTTTATCACCTGCTTTTGCTGTTGGTTTAAAATGCCATTTCTTTTTTCTATCAAGAGATGGTGCTTCAATACCTCTTGTAATAAATTCACCAGTTTTTTTTTGAATATCTGGGAGTGGCCTTTGTATTCCATCATAAATATTTGTTAAAAGACCAGGACCAAGCTCAACTGAAAGAGGCATTCCAGTTGATATGACCTTTTCACCTGGTTTTAAACCATTTGTATCCTCATAAACTTGAATAATTGCATTATCTTCATTTAAACGAATAATTTCACCAATTAGATTTTCATCTCCAACCCTAACAACATCATACATTTTTGCCCCTCTCATACCATCTGCTTCTATTACCGGGCCCGAGATTCTAATTATTCTACCTTGTTCCATGTTTGACATTTATTTTTGCCTCCATAATCCTATTTATTAATCTCAATTCCTACTGCTTTTTTTATTAAATGTGAAACAAAATCCACATGACCTTTAACTCTTCCTTTTTTATCAGGGATTTCCACGATTATAGGAAGATTATTTTGAATTCTATACTCTTTCATGTATTTTTCAAGAGTATCTACAATTTTTTCTGTTACAAAAAGAATTCCAATTTCATTCTTTTCTGATATTTGAATCCATAAATCCTTTGCATTGTTTTCATTTACAATATAAAGCTCATGAATACCTGCAAGCCTTAAACCAACGGCAGTATCTTTGTCGCATAAGCCAGCTATCTTCATGAGTTTGTCTCCTTTACTAGTAATGGTTTTATTAGATCAGAAGAAAGACCTTCGTCTATGCCTTTTCCAATTATTTTTAGGTTTTTAATTTCAAATTCTTTTGAAACAAGGAATCTAATTGTGGGACCAATTGTAGCATAATTTTGAGTTGAAATATTTTTGACAAGTTTTAAAAAATTGTTTTCAAGTTCATTTTCAAAAATTTGAACAGATTGTTCTCTATGAAATATTTCAATTGAATTTTTTAATGGCTCAAAATATGATGTTCCTTCAAGACTAGAAATAACCTGTGGGATTGATTCTAATTGAGCCATTTCATTGTATTTCCATCTAGCAATTTCTTGTCCTTCACCTAAAGAAAACTGTTTGATTGACTCTGGATCATAGTCAAGTTGTTTTGCTCTTAAAATATATTTAACGTTATTTGTGTCTATGTATGTGTTAATAAATCTTTTTTTTGCTTCATTGCACTTGTATGGAACTTTTATTTCTCTAAATTTATTAACAATATATTTATCAATTTCGATATCAAGCTCTACGAAATTGACATCATCCTCAGATATAATATTTATTATCTCTTTGTTATAGCCATACTCCGTCAGTATATTTGTTAAATCTTTTTTATCTGAAAAAACGATACTGCTAAGTAATTTTTTTGTTTTTGAAAGAAATGCTTTATCGATAATTTCTTTCTCAACTTTTTTGTCTTGTATTTTATGCTTGAGCGCATATTTTATAAGATATGAATCAATTTTTTCTAGATATGTATCATAGAATATGTTCATTTTTTTAGAGCTATCTTTTTTCATCATATCTACAGTTTTGATAAAAACTTCGTCAAGATCTTTTTGAATATCTTTTATTGAACTCCCTGTTACTTTGTAATCTTTTGTTTGATTCAATGACTCTTTAAACCCTTCTAAATCTTTGTTTTCAAGTAATTTTGTAAGTTCTGATTCCAAAATAAAGGGATTACCCATTGCTTCAAATTTTGCATTGGGATAAACAAATTTTACATATGTTGAAAATGGTCGTGAGATGATAGCGATAGCTAAAGCTAATATTAAAATGATAAGAATCCAAAGGACTGGACTGTTTGGGTCAAATATCATCTCAAACATTTTCACTTCCATCACTTATGAGAAAAGCAGCTTTCCAACTTTTATTCTTATTTTGTCTTTTTCCCTTTTTAAGATGTCTTCAAAAGTATAGTTCAGTGTAATTCTTCCATCTGCGGAAATAAGTATTACTCCACCCGATGATTCAATGTTTCCTGAAACCGTTAAACCAAATTTATCTGCGATGTTTTTGTCAATATTTCGACTAACTTTTACGGTGCAGTTTTCACCTAGTTTTTTCTTACCGTTGCCGATAAATTTTGAGATTATCTTCTCATATCTCTCTTGTTTTAAAATAGAAAGTCCATGTTGAGCTTTGATGAAACATTCGTCGATTATTTTTTCTCTTGCTTTCATTATTTCTCTTTTTGTGTCTTGATTTACTTTTGAAACCAGTATTTTTTGATGATTTTCACTTTGTTTCTTTCCATCTGATATTATTTTTCCTGCTTCAGTTTCTGCTTCTTTTTTGGCGTGGTTTATTATTTCTTTTGCTTGGCTATTTGCATCTTTTAAAAATTGTTTTATTTCTTTTTCTGAATCTTTTTTTATTTGTTGGATAATTTTTTCTACTGACATACTTTTTATCCCGCTTTATAGAAATCCTAGACCAACCATAAGGAGTATACCAGTTAATAATCCGAAGATCGCGATGGTTTCTGGCATAACTGTAAAAATTATTCCTCTTGAAGCAACATCTGGATTTCTTCCAACAGCACTGATTGATGATGCTGCAACTTGACCTTGGTTTATAGCAGAAGTTCCGGTAAGTCCTACTGCAAGACCAATCCATACAGCACCGATTCCCATTAGTGGTGTTATTGTTGCATCACCACCACCGAGAAGTCCTGCTCCCATCATCAATAATATTGCTGTTAACAGTCCATATACTGACTGAGTCATTGGTAAGACTTGTAGAATTAGAACCTTGCTAAAATAATCTGGTTTTTCTGCTGTAACTGCAACAGCTGATGATCCAGCCAGTGCAAGACCAATAGCAGATGAAATACCTGCAATGCCTATAGCAAGAGCACAACCAAGTATTACGTATGTTTTATTAATTTGGCTTTCTGGTGATTCATTTTCATCTTGGGCACATGCTAAACCTGCAGAAAAAATAAACATTGTTGCAAGTAGCATAGCCAATATTGCTGCTTTTCTCTTTATTTTCATATTTTTCCTCCATTATTCTATTTTTCTTTTTCAATTTTTGTGTATCTTCTTTTTATTTTAAATGGGGTAAACTCATGTCCCCCACCTTCATAAAATCTGTTGAAAAACTCAACATACTGAAGTCTTAAAGAATGGATTCCTGCACCAAGTGATTGAAGACCGAGGTTTACTAAATGTGCAAAAAACAACAGAATAATCATTATTACAATTCCAACAAAAGGTATCATTCCACCTATTTGTTGTGAAACAACGTTAAACGCGAGTGCCATGCCACCTGTTGCAAGGCCTAGTGCAAGCAAACGAGCATAAGAAAGCCAGTCTCCAATATAACCTGTAATTCCAAAAAAACCAATTGGCCCTTCAGATATGAATAATTGAATAATTCCAATTATGACTAACATTATGGCAATGTAAAATAACATATTTGATAGTGGAAAATCAAGAATATAATATCCGATTAGCATTCCACCACCTAGTTGTAATGGAATCCAACAAGATTTTAGCGTAAGCGCCTGTTTATACTTTTTCCTTTTAAAAGCCTGGATTAAACCTAAAACTACTCCAACATTTAGATGAGCAAGTCCAAGAATTAGTGCAATTATTAGAATTGCAATTGGGTCTTTAATTGAGTTTGCAGGTAATGAAATTCCTGCAATTTTAATACTATATAAAGGAAGTTCAGGGTCTCCATAAATGAATCTTGGAATAAAATCACCAAAGAAACTATTTGTAAGAAAACCAACAACTGTTGTAATAATACCCATCCATATTCCCATAAAAGCCCAATCACGAATCAATCTGCTGTGTTTACCTATTTTGATGTAACCAAATAATGATAAAAATAAAAGAACAAGACCATAACCAGCATCACCAAGCATAACACCAAAAAATAAGATAAAGAAAATCCCCATGATAATAGTTGGATTTATCTCATTATATTTTGGAAATGCAAACATACCAACAAGACTTTTAAAACCTTCAGCCCACCGTGGTGTTTTAATGTAAGTCGGTGGATTATCAGGATTTTCAGATGGTGTCTCAAAATTACATATGATAAAATCTTTTGATACTTCAGTTAAAGATTCATTTAAAAATTTTTCATCTTTTTCTAAAACCCAACCTTGAATGATATAAGTTGAGTTTGTTTTTGCAAAATTTTTTGATATCTCTTTTTTTATTCTTTCTAGCTGAATTTCCTCACGTAACGCAAGAAGGTCGTCTAGCTGATTTTTAACGTATGTTTGTAATTTTGATGTAATTTCTTTTTTTTGTTTTTGTATTTGTTTAATTTCTTTATTTAAAGAATTTATTATTTCTCTAGGAGAACCTTGAGTTACATTAAACTTAAATTCAGTAATTTTTTCTCGAAAGATTCTTTCAATTTTTTCTTTTTCTGTGATATAAGCTGCAATTAGAATTGACCATTCTGGTTTTTTTCCATTACTAATTTGTTTTGAAAAGATTGCGGCATTATCTATTTTATCAGTTTCTTTTTTTAATCCTTCAAGATCATCTGTTTTTCCAGTTTTTATAATTAAATAATTTGATTCACCCAAATATGATAAATCGAATTCAAAATCATGAATAAAGTCTAATTGATCAAGATCTAATTTAATTTGTTCAACTCTTTCATCTAGTTCCTGTTTTTTATGTTCTAACTCTAAAATCTTTTTTTCAATTTCTCCCAATACTCCTTCAGCATGTGAAAAAACATCATCTAAAGTACGATCTTTAATTGATTTTATTTCAGGTAATTCAGGATTTAAAAATTCTTTTATTCCGCTTTTTTTTGGTTTAATTTTTTTAAGAATATCAATAAGTCTTGTAAGTCTTAACTCATATTCAAGACATGTTACAGCATCCGGATTGATCTGCCCTTTTTCTAAATCGTCTAGAATTTCTTTGCCATCTCTTTTAATATCAATAATTTCTATTAAACCCGTTTCATAAAGATTTTTTATGACATCTTCTACATAATTTTGATGTACCACCAACGAAACCTTTTTCATCGGAGATGGAAATAGAATCTTTAAGCCCCCTCATCTACCTCATTTATTATTGCTTCTATTGCTTTTGCAATATTTTTATTTGAAGATTCCTTAATTCTCATAATTTCTTTTTTGCAATCAGATTCAATCTTTTGAATTTCTTTTTTTGCATCCTTTTCTGCTTTTTCATAGAATTTTTTAGTTTTTTTGTGGGCGTCTTCAATTATTTTTATTTTCTCTCGCTCAGCTGTCTTCTCCGATTTACTAACTATTTTTCCTGCTTCTTTTTTTGCATCTTCAATAGACTGTAACGCCTTTTTTTCTGTTTCCTTAATCTCTCTTATAGACATCTCTTTCGCTACCCTGTATAATAAATACGTTTATTAGGGTTTTTTATTGGATTACATTCCCCAGAATTTGTTTGTTTTACGTTTGATATCTAGTATCTTAGTTAAAACATCTTTTTCATCAGTGTTTAGGATATCCATCTGATGTAGTTTCTTGGCATCACTCTCAGGAATATCTGTATAAAAAATGTCTCCCCCTTTGATTTGTCTGCCAACAGTTATATCTTCTATAGAAATAGCAACCTCCTGGCCCTGTATTGCTTCTTCTATTGATTTATTCTCTGATTGTATAGCCTTTATCTTACCTATGGTACGCCCATCATCTTTCATTAGTCGCATATCTGTTTTTATTCTACCAGCTAAAATCCTCACACCTATAATCGCTGGATGGCTGACTCTAAAAACATATTCTGGCAAAAATTTTATCATACCTGGATGTATGTATTCCTGTCTTCGTTCTCTCTCTATCTCTGCTTTTTTCTTTTGAACCCACTCATCGTAATTCTCTAGTATAGTATAGATTACATCTTCGTTGAAAATTGTGATATCTGAGTTCGCAAGTTCTTCTTTTGCTTCAGGTAATATCTTTATGTTGAAAGCAAAAATGACTTTATTCAAAGGATCTGATGCCGCATTTGCATCTATAATATCTCTCTTGGACACATTTCCTATTTCCGCTTTTCTGATATGTATACCATTTTCTCTGGATTCTTTTATGAGAGCCTCCAATGATCCTATAGTATCTGCCATTATCATTATGCCCTGTTCATCCAACTCAAAATCTATTTTTGTCTGGCTTTTTATCTCATCTATGATTTCTTGTAGATTACCTGCTGCCACTCTTATCGGCGCACCTGGGATAACATTCTCAAGGTTAGGCGAAGAAATCTTGATACCACAGGCAGCATGAACCTCTTTAACACTATCAAAACGCTCCCTGGGATCACGTATCTCATCAAGTGGTTTTGGTTTAAGAAGAGCTTTTATGCTTGTTACAAGAGGTTCGCCCTTTGTACCAACCACAATTTTGTCGTCATTTCTTATTATCCCATTATAGATAATAGCATCAATCGTTGTACCAAGCCCAACTTCTTCTTTGACTTCTAAAACGCTACCTTTCCCAGGGCCGCTCTCTATCTGAAGTCTGTCTTCTAAGAATCGTTGTGCTAATCCAACGAGAACCATCAGAAGATCTGGTATGCCCTCACCAGTCTTTGAAGATATAGGTACTATAGCTATGGTTTTTCTGAAATCAGCTATGTTGAAATACAAGTCAGAACTAAGGCCATTTTCAGAAAGTGTTCCAATAATCTCATAAAGTTTTTCTTCAAAAAAATTTTTGGTGTGTGCACGCTGTTTTTCTATGCGTATCTTGCTAACCTCTTTGATTGTTTGCCAACCTGATATAGCATCGATTTTATTAGCTGCGATAACAAAAGGTGTTTTGTATTGTTTCAAAATATTTATAGATTCATAGGTCTGTGGTTTAAAACCCTCGTTTATATCAACAACAAGTACAGCCAAATCGGCTAGTGATCCCCCTCTCGTTCGCAGGGTTGTAAAAGCATGATGGCCGGGGGTATCAATGAACAATAGGCCGGGTAAAGTAAATTTTTTACCTTTCAATAAATCTCCACAAATTTTATGGATTGCATCTATAGGTACCTCCGTCGCACCTATATGTTGGGTTATAGCACCTGCTTCACGTGCGGCGACAGTAGTCCCCCGGATATAATCTAAAAGTGATGTTTTACCGTGATCAACGTGACCAAGAACACTGACAATAGGTTGTCTAACATATTTGGAGGCAGCCATTTCGTTCACCGTTGGGTCCCCTTAATATAATCTATTATTTAATATTTGTTGGAACTGCAATAAATAAGGTATTAATTTTTTAACATAAAATTATAAATCATTAACTAGCATTACGACTAAATTGTATGAACAAAAAAGAGCTTATAGAACTGCTAAAAGAGTGCCAGGCTATTCAGTTTGGAAGATTTGTTTTAACATCTGGTGCAGTAAGTGAGTATTATATTGATATCAAAAAAGCAAGTACCAACCCAAGAGTTCTTAAAAAAATCGCTGAAGCAATGGCCGAGCATAAAGGAGGATATGATCTTCTTGCTGGAATGGAGCTTGGTGCAGTCCCACTTGTTGTAGCATTATCTCTTGAGACAAATATACCATATGTCATTATAAGAAAAGAGAAAAGAGAACATGGAACCGGCAAACAAATCGAGGGCGGGGACGTTAAAAACAAAAAAGTACTGATAATTGAGGATGTTGCGACCAGCGGTGGTTCGATAATAAAAACCGTTGATATTCTACGTAACAGCGAGGCTAAATTAGACAAGGTTTTGGTTGTAGTCGACAGAGAGAGCGGCGCTAGACAAAAAATTGAGGAGATGGGTTTAGATTTTGTTCCATTGTTAACAGTTAGTGATATTTTGAAAAAATAGACTACAGTTAAATATTTGAATCATTATTCAAAAAAAAAAAAAGTTCGGGGAGGAATTTAATTTGAATATACTGGTAGTTGGCGGTGGCGCTAGAGAACATGCTATCTGTGATGCAGTCTGTCGTTCTAAAAACGCAAATCTTTATTCCGTTATGCACAACATGAACCCTGGTATCAAGAAACTTTCAAAGGATGTTTTACTTGAAAAGGATACAAATGTGAAAAGCATTGTCGAATTTGCTAAAAACAAAAAGATTGATTTGGTTGTTGTTGGCCCTGAAGCCCCGTTAGAAACCGGTGTTGTAAACGAGCTAGAAAAAAATGGTATACCTGCCAGTTCACCGACACGCGAAGCAGCTAGAATCGAGACTGACAAAGAATGGATGCGCAACCTGCTCAAGAAACACAAAGTTTGTGGTCAACTAAAATATGAGAGCTTCACAGACGCAAAAAAAGCTAAGAAATTCATCGAAGACCTTAACGGCGAGGTGGCAATAAAGCCCATAGGATTAACAGGTGGCAAAGGAGTTAGAGTGGCTGGTGATCACTTCCGTGGAATAAAAGAGATTGTTGCTTATGTTGAGGAAGTTATATCAAAAAAGATTGGTGGTGCATCTAAGGTTTTAATTGAAGAAAAAGCTGTTGGAGAAGAGTTTACATTACAGGCTTTCTCAGATGGACATAGCATAATGCCTCTACCTGCTGTGCAGGATCATAAACGCCTATTGCCTGATGATAAAGGACCAAACACAGGTGGCATGGGTTCTTATTCTTGCTCAAATGGTCTATTGCCATTTTTATCAAAGAGTGAATACGAAGAGGGTACTGCTATACTACAGAAAATAATAGAAGCTATGAACAAAGAAGACTGCCGATACATTGGCCCAATATACGGGCAGTTTATGCTCACAGCCGATAGACCAAAGATAATTGAGATTAACGCACGTTTTGGTGACCCTGAGGCTATGAACGTTTTACCGCTGCTGGAAACAGATTTTGTTGATATCTGCGAAGCCATGATAGAAGGCAATCTAAGCAGCAAAAAAATGAGGTTGAAAAAGAAGTCAACTGTATGTAAATATGTTGTACCTGAAGGCTATGGTATTAAAAGTATGGTCGGAGAAAAAATCTGTGTAGAGGAGAAAATGATTAGTAAAACAGGTGCGAAATTGTTCTATGCATCAGTTGATAAAAAAGATAAAAATGTTCTTACAATGAGTTCACGTTCCCTTGCTGTTGTTGGTATTGCAGATGCGTTGTCTGATGCTGAGAAGATATGCGAAAAAGCGTTGAAATATGTCAAAAGTGATCATATATTCATTAGACATGACATTGGTACAAAAGAGCTTTTAGATAAACGTGTGCATCATATGAATGAGATACGTGGAAGTTGATTATGAAAGAAGAGATATTTTTGTATTTTATTGGCACAGCTGGTTCAGGTAAATCAACTCTGACTAGCACTTTTAAAAAATGGATGGAGCTGAGAAGCGTAGATGCTGTCACTGTAAATCTGGATCCAGGTGCAGAAAACCTACCATACGAACCAGATGTGGACATTAGAGACTGGATATCACTAAAAGAGATAATGGAGACATACGAGCTAGGACCTAATGGTGCGCAGATAGCATGTGCAGATATGATAGCATTAAACACATCCGATATAAAAAAAAGCATAGAATCATTCAAAACAGATTATGTCCTGATGGATACACCCGGCCAACTGGAGTTATTTGTTTTTAGAGAAGCAGGAAAATACATAGTAGAGTTTCTGAACCCACAAAGAACTATAATCGCCTACTTGCTAGATCATGCTCTAGCAAAAACAGCATCAGGGTTCGTATCACAACAACTACTATCAATAAACACCAGTTTTAGATTAAACAAACCACAAATAAACATACTAAGCAAAGCAGACATGCTATCAAAACAAGAAATGGAAATAGTACAACAATGGTCAGAAGAACCAGAAGAGCTTTACCAAGCAATATCAAAAGAAGAACCCTCAATATATAGGGAGATGAGCGAAGGGATACTGCAAATAATACAAGGTTTTGGAAAAAATACGAGGCTCATACCAACAGGGAAAGAAAAATATATGGGTATAGAAGATATTTACACAGAAATTCAGCTACAGTTCGAGGGTGGAGAAGACCTGATGAAAGACTAGTTCTTTTCAATAATCTTTTTAACTTTTTTGTCACGAGACAATAAAACAACCCTGGAATCAGCTTTTTCCATTAACAGGTTGTATCCCAAATGTTTGGCGAGCTTATCCCCAAAATTATGAACATTGCTGTGAGAAGGCATGTTAGAGATGTTCATTCTTTTTCTTGAATAACCAACTAGAACATAACCTTTAGGCTCAATAAACAATGGAGATGCCTTTTCATCCAATTTAGCGTAATCTTTGATATAATCATCTTTCATATTCCATCCCTCAACCAAAGTATGACGAACAACAGTACGAGTATCAAGAGAGGGTAACAACTCCAAAGTCTGAGCAATCTTTTCCCAACCATCAGAAATCAATGGAGAACACAACTTTTTGTAGATATCTTTATTTGGTGCAACAACAGAGACATACAACTGGGTTGGTAAAGGATCCAGGTTTTCCAAAGCCTTTGGGTTTGTACCATTAGTAACAAGAAACGTTGTCATACCACGTCTATGACACTCCTCAAAAAAATCTCCAAGCCTAGGATACAAAGTAGGCTCGCCAGACAGAGAACAAGCAACCATATTAGGTTGATTCGCTTCCTTCCACTTAACTTGATCACATCGTTCATCGCCCTTAAAACCAGTAATAAGTTTACGCTGAGACTCAATGCATTCATCTAAAATGTATTTAGGCTCATCCACGTTTTTGAAATCCTTCTCAGTGAAACCCTGATGTCTCCAACAAAAAAGACACATATGTGTGCATTGATTCACTGCCGGAGTCATCTGCAAACAGCGATGAGATTTTATTCCATAAAAAGTTTGTTTATAACACTCGCGTTTAAAAAGAAGACTTTGTCTCATCCAATGGCAGAGTTTAACTCCTGAGTGCTCACCTATAACAGCGTAATGCTGTTTTTCAAGTATTTTTTGTAATTCTCTATACATAGATGCCCATTATCTCTTAATAATCTTATTTTTTAATTTTTGTATAACCATGATATATCTTTTTAGTTTTTGTTATTAAAAATAACAAAAAGTTTTAAACTTAACAAATAGATGATATAATTTTATAATAAATTATATATATGTGAATCAAGAATACTTATTATTGGTTAGCTTCAATATTAAATATTTAAATAAGATTGTAATATAAAAATTCAACCAATGGGGGAAATATAAAAATGATTAAAAAGAATGCAAAATTAAAATTTTGTATAACCTTAGCATTAACAGCCTTATTACTAACAGCATCTTTACCAATAGTATTAGCAAGCAACATAGATAGAATAAACGGATTTGACAAAGGATTATCATACAAACCAGTAGTACCCCTCAAAAAGACAACCTTCGTAAACTTCGATGAAAACACCTACCTTGACGACTACGCCTACCTAGCAGCCATACCAACAACAGTATTCAACAGCAACAACAAACTATTCTCATACCCACTACTTTTCTACCAGGATGAATACCCTGTAAAAGAAGACAAAGAACGCTCACTCAATGCCAGAGAAGGACTAGATTACTTCATGGAAGACTGGATGAGCTACTGCAACGGACAAACAGACCAAATGACACTAATCAACGTACCAAAGAACAAACTAGACCCCAGCTGGAAAGCCAAAGAATACATAACAATCAACGGAGACAACCCATATGACATCGCAAGTCAGATAGCTTTGCAGGATTGGTCATACTCAGACAACGCAGTAATAGCAGTAATAGACGAGCAATTTGAAAAACCGGATAATAAAATTGTTAATACAGTAAAAGGTGTTTTACCTTCTTCTAAAATTCGCAAAGAGCCTACATTCACATTAGAACAAACAAATTCTATAAACCCTGTATACAAAGATTTTAATGTCCCTGATGGCTATAAATATATATTAGCTGAGACATGGTGGGATACTTTAATATTAGCCGGGACTATGATTCCTACTGGTGACCCAGATCTACAACTGTATTGTAAAGAAGGGGATGACTGGATGCAATCTGCCGCAGCAGCAAAATGGAACATACTAGGCGGCTACCAAGGCAGAGAATATACACATACCAGAGTTTATAAACCCGGGCCCTGGAGAGTTGGTATAACAGATATACCAACTAAAGGTGATACTATTGCAAGACGTAGTGGCCCACTTGGACTTATTCAAGTTCAAGGCTCATTATTAAAGGCGCTTTCACCAGGTGTTACATATTATGTAGATATTACATTGTACCCAGGTATAGATATAGAAATACCTGATGAACCATCTTTTGGTTGTAGAGATGTTGACTTTAAATTGACATGGGATAACCAAAACATAAACCTTGGTTTTTCTGTGATTGGACCAAGTGGCGAAGTTATTTATACTGAGATCAACGAGAGCAGAACCGATTCACAAGAAATGCATATAAACCAACTTGGCGAATGTCTTGATGGTGAGAGTTATTATGTCTGTGTATTTGTTTTAGGCGATGTTTCAGACAATGTTGATTTTGAGATAGAATACAGTTGGCAACAAAATATGTCAAAAGCCGAGGGCGACGCTCTGACTTCTGCTACTGAGGGCGCTGTTCTTGCCAGTACATTAAATGCTCCATTATTATACACCTCAAGTTCTGATTTAACACAGAAAACTGTCGACGTGCTTTATAAACTTGGAGTAGAAAACATATACCTAGTAGACTTAGGCGATCATCTAATAAAAGCTGCTAGAGAAGAAATAATGGGTATTGCTAATATCAAAGAACACTACAATGAACCAAAACAGATATATGATAAAATCTGTGAGATAACAGGTAGTAATGATGTAATTTTCTCAACAGTAGACCCATGGTCATATTCTTATCTAGCAGATAAAAGAGCAGAACTTAAACCCGCAGGTGAATATCCTGGTGCATTGTTTATTGGCCCAGCTGCGTATATCGCTGCTCATCATGGCGCACCGGTTCTCATAATTGATAACCATCCTGAGCTCTCATCAGCAGTAGTATGGCACAATGAATTCTGGATACGACATGCTGGCGATAGAATAGAATATGAACCATCTGTTGCTGAGATGGTTTTAACAGGCAGACGAATCTACAATTTCTTGGACGACTATGGTTTTAACAAAGAAGGAATGGAGACCATTATAACCGTAGCAGATCAATACGACATAGGAGTACCTTGGGACCGAATATTCCCAGGTGCAGCCAACCCTGGAAGATTCTGTGGTTCTCCAGTTGATATTGCGTACTGGATTTCACGTAGTGTATTTTACCCTGCATTAATATTCGAGAATCCTGCTCTTCAAGGAGAGGTTAAACTAATAAACGGAAGTATCAGTGAAAGAAGCCCCATCAATATTATAAAAAAACCATTAGGAAACACGCTGAACATCCAACGTCAATCAACAGAAGAAAGTTACGAATATCCAGTATTATGCTCATTCGTTGGATATAATCATCGTTTCAATGAAAGAGCCGGTAAATACTATGGAATGAAATACCAGACCGCAGATGGATTAGTCCCTGGAGAAACAGTTAGTATGCAGGCTATAGATCAAGGTACAATTAAAAAATACACTGGCAAAGAAGGAAGCTATTTCCCTGATATGACAGAATCAGAGATCATACCATTATATCTGCAGAGAGGCGGATATGACGTTGCCTATTCAACAAAACTAGAAGCAGTAGCAAATAATCTCAACCAAGGGGTAATTCTATGGATACATGGATCACATGGAATCGAAGGAGGCGGTGGGTCCACAGAATTCTGGGATCCAGCAACCAAATTCGGAACACAGTCCTTAATGAAAAGAATAATGAACAGATTCGTTGGAACAGTAAATGAGGATAACCCGTGGAGAGGATACGAATGGTATCTAGGTTCTACTGCTGAACCTGACACGATGTCGATGGATATGAAAGGAACTATTCCTTTTACTAATATTCACCTACCAGGTTTGCCGGCCTTCGGTTTAGACTGGGTACTTGCACGTAAGCCAGTTAGGGAACTTTTGAATAAAATTATCCCAATCATAGACCCGTTTAAGGTAGATAATCTATATGATGGGGTAGTAGGAACCCTTAGCTATAGCCGATACCAAATGCAATTTAAAAAAGGAATCGAAATAGAGTCACTTTTAGATAACTTGCACTCATCTGGTTTCATAACAGGCATATGTGAGACATCAAATACCTATTTCCATTTAAGTCTAATAAGGCATGGCTCTGTCTTCCAAGTACAAGATCCTTGGCCTACATCATGGTATGGCGCGGTCTGGAGACAGTCTATTCCACGTGATATCGCCCTTGGTGATACAGTCGGTGAAGCATATGCAAAAGGTATAAGTCATGTTGGAATCTTGTATATTTCGGATCCGCCTCAGTGGTGGTGGGACACAGCAGAAAACGTTGTCTATTTCGGCGATCCTGATCTGAGAATGTTTGTTCCAAGCACACAATACAGCGATGCAAACCACTGGGAACAAGAGGACACAAAAGCACTGGCATACGACGCAGAAATAACCATTGATGGTCATATGCCG
>Ga0209164_1000378_pt1 | contig 113233 bp, 117 predicted proteins | sample MTBNYHSulfiMetaG_FD_187458 | JGI IMG/M metagenome (GOLD analysis project Ga0209164, IMG submission 187458) | Enrichment culture microbial communities from rom New York Harbor, USA that are MTBE-degrading - MTBE-NYH (New York Harbor Sulfidogenic)... | ecosystem: Environmental > Aquatic > Marine...
CTTGATTTTTCCAAGCAGGATGAAACTGACCTGATCCTTTTGCAGTTGACTTTCAAACAAGCTTTGCTTTTCTTTTTTCACCTCGACGACCCATCGAGTGTTCGACTCGGAAAACAATTTACAATCGGACCGTAGGTCTTTGCCAACCGCTGAAATATCGATTGTTGCCCCAAGATTCCCACCAATCGCCATCTCCGCAAGACACGCACCAAGACCTCCTTCACTGAGATCATGACACGCGGCGACATACTGTTTCTTCATACACGCAAGCAATCCTTTCATACACTGCTTAAGGATCTCCGGGTCTGTTCTTGGGACAATCCCTCCCTCAATCTTCATCATCTGGTAGTATTCAGAGCCGCCAAGCTCCTTCTCTGTTTGTTTCCCCACGAGATACACCGAGTTTTCTTCTGTTTTGAAATCACTAGTGACACAGGCTCGAATGTCATCGACGATCCCCACCGCGAAGATCTCCGGTGTGGGCGGGACTGCGGTTTTCACAGACTCGTTGTAGAAACTGACGTTGCCTGACACATACGGTAAATCTAAAGCCCGACCGATGTCGCCAAGCCCCCGGCAGGCTTCATAGAATTCTCCCATGCGTTCAGGTTTTTCCGGGTTGCCGAAGTTCAGACAATCAAGCAGACAATCGGGGACTGCGCCTACTGCTACCAGGTTCCGGCATGCCTCGTCAACCGCGGACATCGCACCCCAGTACGGGTCGCGTTCCACGAACCGTGGGTTCACATCAGCGGTCACCGCCAGCCCCTTCCAGGAATCCTCTAATGGTTTTAGTACAGTAGCGTCCCCATGGGTCTCCATCCCAAGTTTCCCTTGCAGGGGTTTAATCACGGTGTTTCCCCGTACCTCATGGTCGTACTGGCGGATCACCCATTCCTTCGACGCGATATTCGGTGACGATACCACTTTTTGTAACGTTTCATTGAAATCGGGCAGTACGAAGTTTTTTTCAGCGGTCTGCTGTTTTTTGATAATAACTGGTCGTGTGCATTCATCGTACACCGGGCCACCGGTCATAAACTCCAGGTCCATCTCCAGGATCTTCTGTCCTTTGAGAAACACTCTGATGACCTGCTCTTTGATAACCGTCCCAACCACCATTGCGGTCACATCCCATTGTGTGCAGATATGAAGCACGGTCTGCACGTTCTCTGGCGCAACCAGCATCATCATCCGCTCCTGGCTTTCCGAGACCCAGATCTCCCAGGGTTTGAGGCCCTCCTCCTTTAATGGCACGGTATCAAGATGGATTTCTGCTCCCATATTCGCGGAGTACGCAAGCTCACCAGACACACATGATAGTCCCCCGCCACCGAAATCCTTGAAGCCTTCCAAAAGTCCTTTCCTGTTGCATTCCAGGCATGCATGAATCACTGGTTCTTTGGTGATCGGGTCTCCCACCTGCACCGCTGACCTGCTGCTCTCCTCGCTTTCATCGGTCAGTTCCGCAGAAGCAAAGTTCACTCCATGAATACCATCCCTGCCGGTCTTTCCGCCGACGTAGATGTACACGTTTCCTGGTGCTTTCGCCCAGCTGTGCACCAGCTCATTTTTTTTCATAATGCCGATGCAACCAACATTCACCAGACAGTTCCCGGTGTACCCCTCGTGGAAGTAGACTTGCCCGGCAAGCGTGGGGATCCCGATACGGTTCCCATAGTCGCGGATGCCATCCACGACTCCTTTGAAGAGATACACAGGGTGTTTGACTCCTTTGGGGAGTTTCTCAAACGGATAATCTAAAGGTCCGAAGAACAAGGGATCGATGTACGCGATCGGTTGAGCTCCCATGCAAAGAACATCTCTGACAATGCCGCCAACACCGGTCGCGGCACCACCATACGGTTCTATGGCAGACGGATGGTTATGTGACTCAAGTGCGACACAGTAATAATGGTTTTTGTCAAACTCCATGACTCCTGCGTCCTCACGGGCGATGATGCGTTTTTCATCCACATTAAAAACATATTTTTTTAATGGCACCTTTGAGGATTTATAGCAGCAATGCTCAGACCAGGCTTGCCCAAGTGCCTGCAGTTCAATGTCGGTCGGGCTCCTCCCTTGTTTTGCAAAATATTCCTTGATCCGTTTCATCTCAGGCAGGGCCAATGCAAGCCCCATCCGGTTGCTGATCTCCAGTAATTCCTTCTCAGAGGCAGCATGCAGATCAACCTCGTAGGTCTCAATATCCTCCCTGATTTTTTTGAATAAACTATCAAGTTGCACATCCACTCCCCCTTACTTTTTTTCCTCAACCGTGATGTCATACTGATGGATGACAGGGTTGGTGAGTAACCGCTGGCAGATCTGCTCGACGTCTCTTCTCACCTGGTCCTCATCAGCTCCATCGATGAGGAGGTCAAACGTCCTGATGGTCTTCACCTGCTGCACGTTCGTAAAACCAAGCAGATGGATCGCTTTGAGGGTGTTTGCCCCCTCAGGGTCTGAGATGCCTTTCTTGAGGTGAACGGTTACTTTTGCTTCGAACATACCTATCGCGCCGCCTAATCGGAAAATAGATAGATTAAGGTATCGTCCCTCAGAGTTTGTTTAGCACACTTTGCACCTGTTTTTTAAACTGATCGAGACTTCCGTTGTTGGGGATGATGATATCTGCTTCTGCGATGACGCTTTGCACACCCCAGGAAATCTCCCGTTTGTCCCGCTCCTGAAGATCTTTGAGGTCCTTGCTATCGTCGCTCCTCCGTCTAGCGATTGCTCGCTTGCGTCGCAGCTCCTCAGCTGCCGTAATTGCGATGATAACAAAATCCAACCCGAGATTCTTTTTGAAATAGTCGATCTCTTCCCTGTTGCGGACGCCATCGATAACGACGATGGGCGGGTTGTTGAAGGAATGGATTTTCTCAACGGTCTGTTTCGCCCAGACATCCATGCCGTATGTCTTACGCATGCTGTGTGCAACGTTGCCTACGTTGTGGTCATCCAGGGGTCTTCCTTGTCGTTTGGTCTCCTCCCATACAAGATCACCCATCCTGACCACCGGTATCCCCTTGTCTTTGGCAAGTTGTACCGCCTCTGATTTCCCTGAGGCAGGCATGCCGGCAAACGCGATGACTTTCATTGAACCGTATTCCTACTTGATAATGATGAATGCAGGGGACGAGATTTGAACTCGCGGAGACCTGCGTCATAGGGTCCTAAGCCCTACCCCTTAGACCATGCTCGGGTACCCCTGCAAATCTTGCGGACGCTAATACCATCACGTAATGAAAAATGTTTGTACAAATGACTCGCTCACGGTTTTCTTACTTTTTTATATCCCGCAGGAGCAATTGTTCACCATATTTCTTGTAACATTCTTCGCAGTATTTCCGTGCGATCAGGGAATGGATGTGGGCGGTGATTCCTTTTTCTACGTAATGAAGGTCGTTCGGGAGAATCTGTTTGTCGCAGTAGATGCACACGGTGGGAAACTGCGAATGTCTGGTGACCAAACATGTTTCAAGATTCTTTTCCATCATCTCTCCTCTCTAGTATATTCCCATGTTTTGGTATTAAAACCTTCCGGCGTATCTCGTCATAGGATGTGTGTGTTAGGTTTAAGTATAAGCAACAGTATTCCCGAAAGATATTTCATACATATGGCGGCAACGACTGCCTCCCATAGCGAGCATTCATCTCTTTCTGGGGTGGTGCCTATAAGGGTGGGGTAGTCAGGAAATCCCGACGGGCCCATAACCCGTAGACCAATGGTTCAAATCCATTCCCCGCTACTTTCTTTTTTTTCTTCAAAACACCAGGTTTATTAATTCCCAAGGGTTTTTGCATGACTGTGAGAAAGCAACCAACAGACCGGTTCTGGGAAATCGACACCCTCCGAGGCATCGCTGTCTGCATGATGATTACCTATCATCTTTTTTTTGACCTGAACTATTTCGGCGTGTATTCTATGGATTTATACTCCCTTCCGGTTCTCCTTTTCCTCTACCCTATCGGAACCGTATTTTTGCTCTTGGTTGGCATCTCCCTTACGCTGAGTTATTCACGGGCGAAACAGACACATACCAAAGCTCAACTGCGGATAAAATATTTAAAAAGAGGAAGCGGGATTTTTGGACTTGGCATGCTCGTCACCCTGGTCACCTGGGTGTATCCCCATGACGGGTTCATCGTCTTTGGGGTTCTGCATTGTATCGGCCTTTCCATCCTGCTTGCATACCCGCTTATCTCGTCTCGTGCTTTGGCGTTCTTGGTTGGAGTTCTCTGTATCGGCCTTGGTGTGTTCCTACAAAACATGGTGACTGTTGATTTTCCTTGGCTTCTCTGGATTGGATTTGTCCCACGGCAGTTCTACACGCTTGACTATTTTCCCTTGCTTCCATGGTTTGGTGTGGTGTTGATCGGCATCTCTCTAGGAAATACCCTTTACCAAAACAATACACGGAGATTCAAAATAAATGAATATTCACACAATCCTGTGAGCCGATTGTTTTGTTTCCTTGGCCGATATTCTCTCCTTGTCTATCTGCTTCATCAACTACTCATCGTCGGATTGCTGTATGTGTTTTTCCTCAGATAATCGGTTCACGAATCGTGTAATACGAGGGATCGTTGTGATCAGATGGACCTTTTTGGTGTCCTCCGTTGTCTTGAAATCCCGCAGCATCCAGTAGACGTGATCTGCGACCTCGACTGGCTCCTGTCTGTTCTCATACTGTTCGTACAACTCGATGAAACGGAGGATCTGCTTTTGAATGTCCACGGAGTTTTGATGAAACACCCAGGGACAATGCTGCGCTTCTCTGCCGATCATGACAAGGTCACAGCCTGTTTTCTGTAAAAAAACAATCCCGCTATGATAGCTAGTAACATCACCGTTCGCAATCACCGGGATATGAAGCTTTTCCTTGATCTGTTTCATAATAGTCCAGTTGACTTTCCCCGCGTATCCCTGGTCTGCGGTGCGGCCATGGACGCAGACAGCCTGGACACCTGTGTTTTCAATAAGCCTGGCGACCGTGACGCCATTGATATGCTGGTTGTCCCATCCGATGCGTATCTTAGCAGTCACTGGTTTTTCTGTCGCATCGACCATGGCTTTAAGCAAGCGTTCCAGCGTTGGAAGGTCCTTTAGGAGGGTAGCGCCACATCCTTTCTGCACATAATCCTCTTCGATACACCCGACGTTCAGGTCGATGATATCAGCGAACTGCTCGACTGCTTGGACTGCGGTAACAAGAAGGTCTCTTTCACTGCCGATGAGCTGGACACTCACGGGTCGTTCGCAGTCCTGAATATTGAGAAATTGTTCGACTTGCTTTGTGGTTTTCTTGCTAATCAGATCTGCGTCGATCATCTGCGTATAGATTAGTCCCGCACCGTTTTCCTTGCACAGCATCCGAAACGCGGTACAGCTCACCCCTGCTAAGGGCGCAAGCACAAAGCGATTCTGTATTTTAACAGCTCCAATTCTCATAGGACATAACAACGGTAGCATTATCGATAATGTAATTTCAGATGCGGTACACTCACCCCAGATCCTTTCGTGACACATCCCACACGTTTGACGGTGGCATCAGAGTATCTCCTAAGGATTTCTATCGTCTCCATCTCATCGTCTGCAGAGACAATGACTGCAAATCCCATTCCCATGTTGAAGATCTGATACATCTCATAGTCATCGATGTTGCCATGATCTCTCAGAAACGAAAAAATCGGCTGAGGATCCAAGGGGTCATCCAACACATAGTGTACGTTTTCTTTTAATCGAGGGATGTTCCAAAGTCCACTTCCTGTGATATGGGCACAGCCATGGACATCGATTTTCTTGAAGAGCTTTAGGATTTCCTTGACATAGATCCTTGTCGGCGTCAGCATGATCTCTCCGATTGTCTTCCCCGGGTACAACCCATCAGGAAACCGATCCTTGTAGGAGAATTCTGCTTCATCGACGACTCTCCGAGCAAGTGTGTACCCGTTGGAATGAATACCACTGCTGCTCAGTCCGATGATCACGTCACCCAGCTGCACCGAGTCTCCAAGGATGATGCGGTTTTTTTTCACATATGCAAGGCAGGTTCCCGCAAGGTCAAACCCGTTGATAAGCTCAGGCAGGTCCGCGGTCTCCCCGCCGACTATCGAGATGTTCGCGAGTCTTGCTCCTTTCTCCAGTCCCTTGCCGATTTCCTTGGTGATTGTTGGGTCTGGGTCTTCCATGGCTAGGTAATCGACAAACGCAAGTGGCTCTGCACCGACGCATAAGGCGTCATTGACGTTCATTGCGATGCAGTCGATGCCGATCGTATCATATTTCTTCAATGCTTCCGCTATCCTTATTTTTGTTCCGACACCATCGGTGCACAGCACCAACGCATAATCGCCAAATTCAATGAGCCCTGCATAGTGTCCGCCCATGGGTCTCCCGATAGAGCCTTTCCGCTTTGTTCCAATGCTTGACAGCAGTTGTTTGATCGCCTCTTCCTTTTCCTCGATGTCAACACCACTGTTCTTATAGGTCATTTTCTTCAAGAAGTACCGCCTCTGTTTTCCCTGTATCGCGAAACTCTTCGACTGTGATAAACTTTTTTATGCTGAATGGGTTTGTCATGGTTGTGAAGAGATTAGCGGATATCGGAGAACGGGCAGCCATCCGACAGATTCATTCTATTCTCACCAAAGGAAAAAAGGATCAAGGCATCGACGATGATTGTGCCGCGATTGATATGGGCACCACGTATTTGTTGGTCACCACCGATATGATGTTTCGACGGACCCATATCCCCAAACAGATGACCCCGTATCAGATGGGCTGGTTTCTGGTTGCCATGAATCTCTCAGATATCGCTGCAAAAGGAGGAACACCTCTTGGTGTTGTCTGTTCATATGGCCTTCCGAAACACACAAAAGAAACATTTCTTACGGCACTAACGAAAGGGGCAGATGCATGTGCGGTACGGTTTGGGACCACTATCGTCGGTGGCGATACAAAGGAAACTGATGAGATAACCCTATGTGGGACTGCATTTGGCACCGTGAAAAAATCTGAGTACATGGCACGGACCGGCGCACACCCTGGCGATGTCGTCGCGGTAACAGGGGTGCTAGGCAAAGCGGGTACCGGGTATTATGCCTTGAAACGAAACAAACAGGAAAAAAACCTATCCAAATCATTGTTTGAACCTCACGCCCGAGTTATGGAAGGTCGGTTACTTGCGCAGCAGAAGTCGGTGACATCCTCAATGGACTTATCTGATGGGTTGTCCGCTTCATTGTACCAGTTACAGGAGGTCAATCCTGTCGGGTTTTTAATCAAAAAGGATGCACTCCCACTTGACCCGGGATTGCGACACCTCTGTAGCAGATCAACCGATGCTGACCCATACACAGTGGCACTGCATTTTGGTGGGGATTACGAACTGTTGGTAACGATACGAAAGGACAGATTTGAAAACACAAAAAAAACGTTACAGAAAAAAGCTATAACGCTGACTGCAATAGGGCGGGTTACAAGGAAAAAGGATATCGTTCTCCTTGATAAAGGAAAAAAAAACCTCTTGGAAAACAAAGGATATGAGCATTTCAGAAACCATCAGTTTTAGCCCGTTATTTTGGTAAGGGCTGTTCAACAAAGGTTTTAAAGGGGATAAAAGAAACATACTATACTGAGTACATATGAGATTCAAATGGGTTATTGCTCTTAGCATCATTGTTGTTACTATGCTTGTCTTTGTGTTGTTTTCAGGGTTTTTCAATTCGGATTTTCCTTTGAACCCAACAAAAAGGGAACCGACGGTGACCATCACCTATCCCCCGGACGGGGCAACGGTGGCCCGACTGGTGATGATCAGTGGAACAGCACGTGATGCTGAGAAAAAGACAGACATCGTAAGCGTGCAGATAAAAATCGGTCAGAGCGACTGGGCGACTGCCACGGGAACTGCACTCTGGAGTATTGACTGGACAACGTTTACCCTCCCAAACGGGGACTACACGATAAGCGCTCGATCCTATAATGGAGAGGAATACTCAGAGATCCAGTCGATAACAGTGACATTGTATAATCCGACGGCTGTCGACTCTGATTCTCATAAATGGGCTTTGTTTATTGTGGCGGCGAACTTCCCTCTGTCCAACGATAGCAAACTAGGCAATGGCGGACTGTACCTTGCAGAGGACATGGCCGCGTATTTTATCGAAACCTATCAGTTTCCGACGTCTCAGATGATGATTCTGTTTGATGACGGGTGGATTCGTAGTGACAACGGATATGGAATGAAACAAAAAACGCTGCAGGAACGGACCCATGAATATGATATCACCTATGCAGCTGCGACCAAAGCAAACGTCCTTGCGTCTCTTCAGTACCTCATTGAGGAGTCAAACAAATATGATGATAGTGAGGTATTCCTTTGGATCTTCAACCATGGATTAGGGAATCAAAATAAAACATTCACCGGCGGAAAGATACTAGAAAGAAGCGAGATATTCCTCTGGGATAACACGCTGACCGATAAGGAACTTGGAGACTTGCTTGCTCCTTTGAAATCAAACAAGGTCACCATTATCGTTGATGCGTGCTATGCTGGTGGGTTTGCTGACCGAACTATTGCAAGCCTTCGGACCTCGTTGCTGTTGCGCTCAGGGGTTGCTGGCAGCGGGCGTATCGTTATATCAGGTACCAGTAAATTTCGAGCAGGATATGCAAGTACGACCCAAGGACCTCTGTTCTCTCTGCTGTGGTTTGAAGGTCTCTCCACTGGCAAAGCAGATGGCTACAAGCCTGGTTTGTTTGACAGAGGAGTGTTCCGACAATTGAAGTTTTTCCAAGACGGGAAGGTCTCGGTCGAGGAAGCGTTCTATTATGCTAGAGTGATGCTGCGCACAGATGAAGCACTGCAGGAGTTTCAATCCATGCAGCCTCAGATAAACGATGGGTATCCGCATCGTGGTCTTTTGAGGAACTGGGGCGAACTCATACTATAAGAACATTAATAAAGCCTCAATCATTGGAAAATCTGCGATGAAAAAAGAGGCGATGTTTTGGACACCACTCAAGGATGAAGCAGTACAGTGTGATCTCTGTCCGCATCATTGTGTGATTGCTTCCCAGAAACATGGGATTTGCGGGGTTCGGAAAAACGAGCAGGGGAGATTGTATAGTCTTATTTACCAGGCGTGTTCATCCATTGCCACTGACCCTATTGAAAAAAAACCGTTGTATCATTTCTACCCGGGGTCTTTGGTGCTTTCGTTAGGTTCAGTCGGGTGCACCTTCAGATGCGATCATTGTCAGAACTACCAGATTTCCATGGCACACCCTGCGGAACTGTCCTTGCGAGATGTCCCAGCGGAGCGTCTCAGCAAGCTTGCTGTTGAACAAGGTTGTCAAGGTGTCGCCTGGACGTATAACGAGCCTACGATATGGCATGAGTACACGTTTGAGGCTGCCAAATTGATCAAGAAAGCTGGGTTGTATACGGTGTATGTCACGAATGGATATATTGAAGAGGAACCGCTGAAAGAGATCGCCCCCTATCTGGATGCCATGAATATCGATGTCAAGGCATTTGATGAAGCGTCTTATAAAAAGGTCTGTAAAGCTAGGTTGGCGCCGGTGCTTCAAACCTGCGAGCGTACAAGAAAACTTGGGATACATCTTGAACTGACGTACTTGGTAATCCCTGGAATGAACGATGATATGTTTGAAATCAACAGATTTTGTCAATGGGTTGTAGAAACACTCGGTGCAGACACTCCAGTCCATTTCTCTCGTTTCCATCCTGATTACAAGATGACCGATGTCAAGCCGACTTCTCTTGCCACCCTTCGTAGGTGTCATTCGATCGCTACAGAGTCAGGTCTTCGGTTTGTCTACCTAGGAAATATCGCACATGGCGACTATGACAACACATACTGTCCTTCCTGTAAAAATCTCCTCATTGAACGCTACGGGTTCTCCTCGGATCTGAAGGGATTGACACAAGGGAAATGCTCTCGGTGCAACGCCTCCATTCCAGTTCGTATGAAATAGCTGGGTTTTTTCTCCTGGATAATTAAAACCTATTTAAATATATATATTGAGGAAAAATTTAATAAAGGAGGAAGCATACTTATCATTATAGCTTATCGTCTATATATAACAAGATTGTACAGGTGACTTTATGATATCCTTGAAAAAGAACGATAAAATCATCATTATTGTCGCGGTCGTTATCCTTGTCATCGCAGGTGTTGGCGTTGCGATGTACCAATCACCGAAAACAACACCGATTCTGCCTTCGGAACTCCTTGGTGAAAAAAGCTTTGAGGTCAACTGGACAGTACGAAATGGCTCTCTGAGTCCAATTTCCGATTTCGCAGGAAAAAAATCACCGTACGAGGGGGCGGTCATGATATCTGAAGGAAACATAAAGAGCATTACGTTTAATCTCACCTGGACCGACGACCGGATGACTCTCCTGAAACGGATGGGCTTGGATACTTTAACACTCCAGGTCACAACCCCTGATGGCATATCTTCTACACAGTCGGCTACCAGTGCACGGATCACGGGAAACGGTGCCGTTACACTTACCATGAACAAGGGAATCATCCCTCCCCAATCACCTATTCAAGCAGTTGATGAACGAGAAGCATACGCTAAGCTAAAACAGCAGCCCTACTACGATGACTCCTGGACTGACAAGGATATTGTCATTGTTGTCAGTGTGAAAATCGGCGAAATCCGCTTGTTAAAACAACTGCGTGACAAGGGAAACAGCTTCGAGTTAATAATAACATATGACTATTACGAGGCGGTCCTTTCTGAGGATACAACAAAAGGCACTGGAGGCGGCTTTCCCCAACCACCAGATGAGAATCACTGGACTGATCTGGAAAAACCACCATACATCTCGATGATTATTAGTACTGGGTGCGGTCGATACGTTTAAGCCATTTTTTTTCTATAACAATAGAGCGCCTTTCAAATCAACTGCCTGAGGAACTCTTCTATTGCTGTTGCAGTGAAGGTGAATCGTTGAAATGGTTTTGTATAAAACCGTTCTCATAGCCTTGATGGTGGTATTCATCCTTGTATGTGATTGCGCCTGCCTGGGATGTCCCTAAGAATATAGTACATAATACTATTAACCACCGATTCATCCTAAGATTATACAAGCAACGGGCACTTCTGTGTCGCATTCTGAGAAGAAAACAATCTTAATATTTGAATCGAAGCAGCGCTGCTGATCCCCCGATCCCCTCAAATTTTTTTCCTGCCTCATGCATCGTGTTTATAATCATAAACGCGCAATTTGTCTTCCGTGCAAGGTCAAGCAAGTGTTCCCCGTTTTTGCTACGAACCACCTTGTCTGAAAGAAACAGTTTTACTGCAGCGCCCCGTGACAACGCGTCTTCTACTTCGTTTTCCCCATAGGTTACCAAGCCGTCTTTTTTGATTTCCTCAAATACTTTCTCAACTGCCTGAGTTTCTTTTGAAACACGATTTTCCTTTGTGATTTGTTCAACGATTCCTATCTTGAGCGCCTCATGGACCCCGTTCATTCCTGCGTTTGCGGTCGCATGGGTGATAGCATCCTTGAAAAGCAACGGTTCTTTTTCCTTTCCTGCCTTCATCAGATGTTCGCGTGCAAATCCTGGACCGATGATGATGAGCGGGGAATCGACTTTTTTAACTGTTTTTATCACAGAAAAAATTTCACCATAATACTCCTTGGTTGTCTCTTTGCTCTCATACATCTTACCAGACCGATGTGCGTCAATCTCAGCAACAAGTTGCACACCGCTCTGGTAAAGGAGGGCTACGGTTGCAGCATCGTCATCAAGGCATGCAAACACCAGCATCGGTTGGGTTCGTTGCTGCACTGCCTCATCAATCCTTTGGAGCTGATGTGCTTTCCAATACTCTTTTACAATTGAGAGCGGCTGCATCTCCTCTGCATCGACATTGAACGTGTGATACGAGCCAAGGTCTTGTGGCCCCTCCTTTATGATACCTTGTATGCGGAGCCTGTTGGAAAACTCATGAAAGGCGACTTTTTCAACCAGGATTCCCAGTTTCATCTTTTTCTTCTCTGACTTCTTCGCTCGAAGCTTATCTGCTTTTTCGCCTTCTGCGGTACGAAATGTCACTGCACGAACCATATCGCCTTCCTCGATGATGTTATACAGATGCCAGATGTCATCAAGGTTCTCAGGGATTAGTTTGATTTCACCGCTCTTTGGATCTTTGTAGATAACTTTCACAGCTCGTCACCTATATTATATCAAATCCAATCGTTTTTAGGAGAGTGCAATCCCCTGGTGGAAGTACTTTTTCAACTGTTTCTGTGGAGACCTGGAATGCTTTTGCGAGTTTCTGTGCAATGGTACTTTTCTTTGTCGCACCTGGGACAAGGATGGCATAGCCTTTTACCGCTCGTTTTGCTACTGCGCTAATCGGACCGCCCATGAGTTTTTCTTGATTCCCAAGGGTGATCAGACCAACAGCAATCTCAAGCGTACTGCGCTGATAATTACGTTTCCCTCTGATGATAAACGCACCTTTTGGTACAAACTCGCCGCTCTCTGGCGTCTTGCTGACCTGTTCGGGTAGCACCCAGTAGGCAGAGGCTTCAGCGAACTGGTTCCATGCACGCGAATAGGATGCAGCAAACAGGCACGCCTCCTTTAGTGTTGTTTCGGAAATGGGGAGTTTTTCGTCGTTTACACCTTTGCTTTTGATGACGCAGCTAGGGGCACCATGGATGTCTGCATGGGCATAGCGGTCGCCATCAGAGAGGTATTTCTTCACCACGGTGTCGTTGCTTGAGGCGTCTCTCCCTGCAACGACGATGTTTCCCTCTGTCGATAGGAACCAGCGGAACCGCTCAAACCACCATTGTCTCCCATGTTGTACTTCTTTTTTCTTCTCCACGACATCGATTTTTTTGATTATTTGCAGGTCTTGTTTCGTCTGTACAATCGCTTGTTCCGCACCTTGTAACTTCTCCTGAATTTTTTTACTTTCCTCGTATTTTCGGTCTGCGTTTTCAGAGACGCTTTTTCGGAAATCCAGTGCAACATCGAGAGTTGTTTTCTTTCCATCGCTAAGTACGACAACCAGTTCGTTGGCAGTGGGGTCAAACTGTTTTACCATGGGATGCCGCCGTATTTTGTTAATGGCGTCATTTTTTTCTTTTTGTTTAAGCACTTCCCCGATATCTTGTAGGATTTTTTCGCATGCTTGAAAGTTCATATACACGAGGTCTGCCTCAAGCTTCTTCAGGGCGATGCTTTTTTTGAATTGTTCGATTAATTCCTGTTGTTGTGTGAGTTGTCGCTGAAGTCTCTCTATGGCCTTCTTCTGTTTGATCTCCTTTGGTTTTATGGTTTCTGTTTTTGATATGAGCAACTCCAGTCCTTTTGAGAAACTTCCAGATGGTTCAAATGTACAGTCGGTATAACTTACAAATGGAAAGGGTAGGATATCGATGATCGTGTCATTCTTCTTGACAAACATCGGATGAAATGTTTTTTCTTTGAAAATGGATAAAAGGTTTTGCAGCTCGTCGTAGAGTTTTTTACACGACTCTGAGTCTACTTCCTTTGCCTTTGTTTTTTTATCAATCTGTGCGCGGGCGCACAGCTCCTCTGCGTACAATCCGCTTAAATTCACAGAGGTCGCAAGGGTTCGTACGAGATCCTTTGCACTTTTTGAGATGATGTCCTGAAATTCTTGCCATGTCAGATGAAACGGGTGCACCTGGGCTGGTGGTGGGATGTATTTCTCTCCGCTTTTTATCATACGGGATGCCCATTCCTGCTTGATTAGAGGGCGGATGATGATTGCTTCCGGATTGTGCAGCACGATGTTGCCTTTTGAAAACAACTCACAGACCAGGGTATAGTCTCCTTCTTTCTTTCCTACCTTGATTTTTATAACACGGTCGAACTCATGCTGGGTGATCTCAGTGATTTTTCCATTGAGCATATATTTTCGCAGGGTCATCGCAAAAAGCGATGGTTTCTCAGGTGTCTCAAACGATTTTTTAGTGCGAACAAACAGTTCTCCGTTCCGTATGTAGATCGCTTCTTTTTGATTCGCTGCTTTCTGCTGTACTCGCAAGAGTATCTCGTCGCGAGAAAGCTGATAGATTTTTTCCACATAACATCCAATCAGGTCTTGAAGCTCTGAGACAATGACATAGATGTCAAATGACGCAAGTCCGCGTTGCATGGTCTCCGGAACATTATCTATTTCACTGTTAAAAAAGAATGGGATACAAAGCAGACGGGAAAAATTCAGCGTTCCACAGGGTGTTTTCGGGCTTGCGTCGATTTCTTAGGCAGAGGATTGCAGATAGGATTGTTTGAATCGTGTAAATATGTTGATGAAACGGATCTCTCTCCAGTCTGATGATTCTCGGCCAAGCTCATCATAGACAATAACGGTTATCTGGTGTTTCCGTAACGAGAATTTATCGAATTTCCATTTATAGGGAGCCTCTGTATCGGTGAAGACTAGTTTTCCATCATAATAAAACTCTGCGCGTTCGATGGGAGCAGTTGCATAGTCGACTTCTGCCCAGACCCAGATGTCACCGATGACCGTTGTTTTAAATTCGCCGATTGCGCGTTTTTTCATTTCGTTTTTGTAAAGAAACCCAACACGTGGTGAAGTAATCCGCACCTGGGGCGGTGTGTCAGGTTCGTCAGCAAGTTTCGCTAGTGTTGCTGCGATGATGCGTGTCGTGTTGACCAAGTAACTTACGTTTACGTTGCTAAGATTGTCTTGTGGCGTGTGAAAGTTCGGGTCACCGGTTCCTTGCCAGCAGCAGACCGTTTCCCAGCCATAGGGAAGAAACGCTGCGTAGTCGCTGCCTGACATTCTGTGGTTTTCCCTGTTGATTTCACGGTGGTTTATGGTAAGTCCGATTGAGTAATTGGTATTGATATGGTCGAACATATCTGCGACCCATTTGGCATCTTCTGTTGCGGTGACGGTTATCTTTCGGTTTCCTTCGTCATATCCGATCATATCTGCGTTGATTTCGACAAGGATACGTTCATTTCGTTCGTATGCCTCTTTTGTATAGGCGCGACTGCCGATAAGGCCGACCTCTTCCCCTGAAAAGGTCACAAATTTCACTGAACGTTCAAAGTCAAACTGGCTTAGCGCATAGGCTGCTGCAAGCACGGCGGCAGTACCGGACCCGTCATCATTTGCCCCTGGACTTCGTGCGACTGAATCATAATGGGCGTTAAAGATGATTGATGGCGTGTCATCGGTGTTTGTCCCAGGCAATGTTGCTTCTATGTTTTGGCTTGCGTAGAAATGAGGGTAGTATCGATTTCCCCATCCAGTCCAGTTCTGGTATCGTGTGGGTAACTGCATGTCTGTGAATTGTTGAAAGATGTATTCAGCTGCTTTTTCGCATCCGTAGGATCCGGTCATACGTGGCCCAAAACCAACAATGAATTGAAGATATTTCATGATGAGGTTTTCATCGATTATGGAAAGAATCTGAGCGATTTTTTGGTCAGTGGTTGTCTGCGCGGTAGGAGTGTCGAAGAGAGAGATGTTTGTATTGGTTTGTTCCGGAGGAAGAATCGAAGATACCGGGTTGCTTAGTGAAATACCTATCAGAAAAACAATGGCAGTTCGGAGGATACATGTTATGGATTTCTTCATGGTATCGTAGTATCGTATAAAAGCGATTAATATTATATAGTTTTTCTTATAGAAATTATAAATTTTTTTTATATTCTTTTCACAGGGGGTTTTTTCGCTATTTTTTTAACGGTTTGTACTAATGTGTTGATGTCGAATGGTTTGGTGATATACTCGGCGATATACATGTAGATCTCATCGAATTCCTCTCCCTGTATGCGTTTTGCTGTAAGCACGATGATGGTGTTTCGGTCGATGAATCCATCAACTGTCATCCTCTTTATGGTTTCGATGCCATCCAAAACTGGCATCATCAGGTCCAGGAGGATAATTCCATGAAACCCTTTTTCGAGTTGATTAAGGCAGTGCCTTCCGTTATATGCTGTGGTGACCTCGAAGCCCTCTCGTTCAAAGAGCTGCTTTAAACTAAAGACGATATCCGGGTCGTCGTCGACGATCATTATATTGTTTTGATGATATCGCTCCTCATCCATGATGTTATATCTTTCTCTTTTTAGTATATATAATTACCCAATGAAAATGACAAAACGGAAAAATGACAGAGACCTAAGAGGGTGTGACGAGGTACCTCAAAAAAGGGAGATAGGATGCTAGGGAGGAAGAGGTACCTCATGAACATAGGAAGGACTGTTTATTTTTTTGGTTTTTTCTTAGGATGGGATGTGGGAAGAGACGAGGAGAGATGATGCTGCTTGGGTTCTTGTTTGAAGGTGGCATGCTCCCCCAGGCGGATGAGTGGATTGGTATGGTATATTGCAGGTGTCTTAGAGGAGATTTCATGTTTTTTATCCCTTCACCACTTTGCCATGCATTTCTGCCTGGCAATAACAGAATGAATTACTTGCTATATATAATTTTCTTTTTCTGCATGGCAAAACTGATTAGCAAAAACGAAATGCATAAAAAGCAAAGAACCATACAACGGTCGTGGAGAGCTACCAACAGGAACTAACAGAAATAAAAACCATTTTAAAAAGCAATCCAAAAGGGATGACGGTTACAGATATCGCACGACAGATACACATCAACAGAAACTCAGTCGCAAAATACCTTGATATCCTCCTTATTTCAGGACACGCGGAAATGGTCACCTTCGGACCAGCAAAAGTATACTTTCCCTCCTCCCGAATCCCTCTGACGACACTGATGAATTTTACACATGACTATATTATCGTACTGGATAAACACCTACGAATCGTACAGGTAAGTGAAAACCTCTTACAATTCCTTCAGGCACAACGCTCCCAAATCATCGGAAGACCTATCGGGGCATTCTCCCCCTCTTTTTTTCAAATCCCTGAACTAGCACACCATGCAAAAAACGCACTTGACGGACAGGAACATATCATAGAAAAGAAATATATGCACGGCACTCACGAGATATACCTACGAATCAAACACATTCCCACAACCTTAGATGACGCCGAACCAGGCGTTATCCTTCTCCTCGAAGACATCACGGATTTAAAACACACCGAAGAAAAAATAAAACAAGCAACCCAAGAATGGGAAACCACATTTAATGCAATTACCGACATGGTGTTCATTCAAGACAATGATTGTTCCATTCTAAAGGCGAATCGATCCTGTGCAAATTTTTTCCATACAAAACCGGAAGAATGCATTGGAAAAAAATGCTATCAGCTCTTTCAGGGGACCCATACATCCTCGGGATCCTGTCCTTGTGCAAGCATCCTTGAGACAAAGAAACCGGTAACTGTGGAGTACTTCGCACCCCATCTGCAGAAACACTTAGAAATATCGGCCTTACCTATCATTAGTGATACCGGTGAGATGTCTGGTTCTGTCCATATCATAAAGGATATTACCGAGCGGAAAATCTCTCAGGCACAACCGTAATACACCTCTACCAGATTTTATCATACCTTCCTTTTAGTCTTTCTCAGCCCCATAGCAACAGGACGATACGACCACCGGCTTTGTAACAGATTAAAACTTACCGCATACCGATTTTGCTTATATACACGATTCAGTAGAGCTCATCCATATCTTTTTATATTCATCTGTCATTTATTATCATGAAGATACGGTAATTAGGGGATAAAACACAATGAAGAAGGAAAAAGCAATCGTTGTTATTGGCATAATGCTCCTAGTGAGTTTCATACCAATAAGCAAGGCAGATAGTCATCCAAATCAAGACGCTGAACAAAACGATGTAACTACCTATACCTACCTCAGTGAAAATGAACTGATTATAACCTATTCCTTACCGGAGTTACTCGAGCACCAGGTCACCACCGAGATAGGGGAGTTTACTACACTAGAGATACCCAATGCAGGGTTTGTTGGGACAATCGGATCCCCACAAGTACCCACAGTGACACAATTCTATGCGATACCAACGTTTCAACTCTCCTTTCAGATACTAGATGTTCATCTTATGGAAACCCGTCACATTGACCGCATCTATCCGATGCAAGGCCCACATCCTGATTGCGACTGTGGAGATGAACCTGGATTTTCCTATGACGAGTCAGCGTATCAAACGGACGTCACCATACCAGAGCATCTCGTTGAACTGTCAGAGACCGGGAAGATCAGGGATGTGCCGTTCATGAAGATCAGGTTTTATCCTGTCCACTATAACCCCTATCGACACACCGCTTACATTTATGATTCTATAACAATTAAACTGACATTTGCGTCTTATGAGCCCCTTACCGTCGAGTCGAAGTATACAGAAAAACCATTCTATAATTTCTACAAAACCGTATTTGACAACTGGCAGGGTTTCATTGAACATACCGACTTCCAACAATCTGCCTCAACGCTAGCCACCGGATGTGACTACCTGCTCATCACCCATCAGAATTACTACGATCAGGCAAAACAACTTGCTGATTGGAAACATGCGACCGGTCTGATGGCAAAAACAATAAACGTCTCCGAGATTGGAACGACGTTTACCCAAATCCAGCAATACATTAAAAACGCTTATGATACATGGACGCCCCGTCCATCGTATGTGCTTCTCTTTGGTGATGCAGAATTTATCCCAGCCACGTACGTCTATAGCACATATACCGACCTTTGGTATGCGACGGTAGACGGAACCGACTATTACCCTGATTTGTTTATCGGAAGAATACCTGCGGATACTGCTGCACAAGCAGAGACAATGGTCCAAAAGATCTTGACCTATGAACAGTCCCCCCCGACCTTGCCTAGTTTTTATAATGATTTTGTTGTTGCCGCGTACTTCCAGGATGATAACAACGATCATTACGAGGATAGACGGTTCGTCCGAACCTCTGAAGAAGTCAGAGACTATCTCAATTCACTAGGATATAATGGCCAAAGGATTTATTGTACTTCCCCGAGTATCAACCCAACACATTACAACAATGGGTACTACGGGCAAGGAGAACCGTTGCCAACCGAGCTTCTCCGGCCGATTTTTGCTTGGGACGGGGATGCCAACGATATCATCACCGCGATAAATCAGGGGATTTTCATATTAAATCACCGAGACCATGGTATGGAATCAGGATGGGGGGATCCCTATTTCACAACCTCTCATGTGTCCAGCTTAACGAACGGGGATCTTCTGCCTGTTGTCTTTAGCCTTAACTGTTTAACAGGGAAGTTTACGCCAGGTGAATGTTTCGCTGAAGAATTCATCAGGAAATCCAATGGCGGAGCAGTCGCTGTATTTGCCGCATCTGCGGTCAGTTACAGCGGTTATAACGACTACCTCTGCAGAGGCCTCTATGATGCGATATGGCCTGATTTTGACACAGGCGTCGGTACCGATGTGTCCTTGTATCATCTTGGACCGATATTGAATTACGGAAAGACGTATATGGCAAACACCTGGGGAGACCCCTGGGGGTACGAACGCCTCACCTTTGAATTGTTCCATGTTTTCGGCGACCCAGCATTAGATATCTATACAGCCCTTCCAGAAACACTCGAGGTGACCTACACCTATTCTTCAGACCTGCTTCAAGTAACCGTGCAAGGAAACGGCGTCCCCATCCAAGGGGCTCGAGTCTGTATCAGTCAAGAGAGCGGCTATTACGAAACAGCGTTGACCGATGCAAACGGGCAAATCGAATTTGATATAACCGAGGCAACTATGCAAGACCCGGTATCACTTGTTGCTACAGCCCATAATTACCTGTACTTTTCTGAGAGCTTTCTGTTGAATCAAAAACCACTCAAACCAAACCGACCCGTTGGGTCAACCGAGGGAAAACCGAACGTTGAATATATGTATACAACATCAACTACTGATGTTGACGGTGATCAACTGTATTTCAACTTCTCATGGGGTGATGGATTCTATAGTGGCTGGATTGGGCCCTATGATTCTGGTGTGGAGGCGTTTGCACGCCACGCTTGGGCTGAAAAAGGGACGTACAACATCACGGTAAAAGCAAAAGACTCAAAAGGTGATGAAAGCGAATGGTCTGATCCACTTCCCGTGACCATGCCTCTGAAATACATCTATTCCCATCCGATTCTCCAATGGATTTACCAACAAATACTCAATCGCTATCCTTTTGTAGGATTTGTTCTGGGAAGACTCATCCAGACGATTTCCTGATAAAAACCAGGTGACGACCGACAAACCATCGTCTGCTTACGGCAGTTTAACGATAGTCAGAAGCTTAAGGGTCACCAAGACAAACAAGGTCAAAATTGAATTTGTTTTCAAATCAAAGACCTTTACCCATTCAAGTAACGCAATAATGACATACGATAAAATAAGTAGCAGCACTAACTGAAGAGCAATCATACCAATGATTTCGGGAAGCGTAGGTTGTGTCTTATTCAGAATAAACTCCCATATGGTGGCAAAAAAGGCTAACAATCCTATGGTAATTTGTGCTTTGGTAATCTCTCGCATCGATATGGTCAGCACGTTTTTCTTTATAAAGATTATTCACATCAGGTCAGTTCCCGTACACCCCTCTACTTCCAAGGCTCACTTGAATTGCCATTTTCACCGCATCGATCATGATCTCCAGGGGCATTCCTTGGGGGTCTTGTGTCTCCAACAACGGAACATGGATAAAACCTATTGTTGTGTTTACACTCTGGTCCTTTGCATATCCTAGTAATCCATAAAACAATGCATTACAGATATACAAGCCAGCACAAAAACTCTGCTGCGCAGGAATATTATCCTTCCGTAGCGTGCGTGCAATCTCATAGGTAGAGAGTGGTGTAACGCGAAGAAACGGTCCATCTTTTTCGATTCGCCGTGGGAATGACCAGGTTCCATCGTCTTTTGGGAATCGTTTGAGATTCATCCCAATTTTTTCCACTGAGATGACATTGGAACGGGCAGCAAGTCCAAGGCTTATCACTACATCTGGTTGATAGTGCTCTATCGCTGCTATTGCATTCTCAACGGACCTATCAAAATCAACTGGTAAGACCATTCCGATGATTTTTGCATCATCCAGGATGGAGCCGTTGAGCGCTTCAGCGATCATCTCAGATGGATTTACCGCATACGAACCAAACGGTTCGAAACCTGTTACAAGAACGATTTTTTCGCCAGACACATTGCCTATTACCAAAGGAAACAACAACAGTGCAATTCCAACGATACATACTTTTTTTAGCAGCCTCATCACATTTTTATATAGCATTTCGCTATAAAACCATTCCTCTATCATTACGATTTATATGAAGTCGCATAGGAGAGCATAAAGATGTCCATTTCATCGTACGCCATTTTTCCTGATGTTGTGTAGGCGTACACATTAAAGATATGCCTTCCGTTGATAGGATAAAACCATCCCTGCATCGTCCATTCATAGGGTGGCTCTGAATCCCAAACCATGAAATATCCATCGATACAGAAGACTACATATTTTATCGGTTCTTCAGAGAAGACCTCGACACTCGCAACCGTTCTTCCTCCAAGAATAATTGTTAGTCCCCGTAACCCGGCGAAATATCTTTTCCCAAAGGAACTTTCAAAAAGAACACGGTTAAAGAAATACGTATGTCCTTCAAAAGGTCGCCGTATAAGTACTTGGAGATCAATTGGTTGTTGCGCGATTTCGGCTGTAATCGCAAGCATCAGTTTGGTTGCCTTTGTATAATAGGACCAGTTCAGACGGTCCGCTGTATCATTAGGTGAATGCCCCCATGGGTAGCCATCCTGATGTGCAATCCATACACCGTCATATCCATAATCGACAAACGCCTGATTATCAGCACCACGATACCCAGGCAAAACATCAACCTTCATGTCAATAAGTTCATTATATTTCTGACTAATCATACTTGCGTAGTCCGCAATCCAGACTGATCGGTCTGGTGGGAAAAACCGTAGAATCCTTCCCCCTTCCGTCGTGCTCGCATACCCGATCATGTCCATGTTAAGCACGGCAACGATGTTATCTCCACGGTACGATGCATCCCGCGCGTAGATGAAACTCCCGTACGTTCCGATCTCCTCCCCTGAGAAAGTGATGAATCGAATCGTATGATTAAACTCATAGCGACTAAGGATAGACGCAATCGCAAGAACCGCTGCCGTGCCAGAGCCGTCATCATTTGCACCAGGGGACCCTGCAACAGTATCGAAATGGCCACAGAGGATATATTCTGCAGTGCTGTTCAAATCGGTCCCATAGTATGTTGCAACGACATTTTTGCTCTGGAACCCCCCGTACCGCCATTCATGGAATTCTACTTCAAGCCCCATCTGTTGAAACGAGGAATAGATATATTCCGCCGCAAGCGTACAATTAATCGAACCGGTATACCGCGGTCCGAACTTCAGCAGCCCCTGATGATACTTCGCTAAAAGCGATTCATCGATTTGATTGATCATCTCAATGATCGGGGCGTTATCGCAGGATGATGGGATTGGACCTGTTTTCGGGTCTTTTGCTTGAATAGAAAACATTGATGAAGCACAAAGAAGAGAAATTGTCAGAAGAACAAACAGTGTTTTTTTCATACGAATCTTCCTTAGTGAAATGATTTCCCTTTCATTATATAAATATTTCTAAATAAAATTTTTGTTCAATGCAGAGAAAAAGATTTTAGGAGGGATATCCTCCTATGCGTAGACTGGGGTCACCAAACAACGCCCATTGTTGCGCAATCTTGCAGTCGGTTTGATCCTGCATCGGTGGGTGCTCCGTCATATAGTAGATGATATCTGTTGCATGTGTTTCCCCAAGGTTCACCTTGCCATCCTTATATGCCTTGAAGAATAACCATTCCATGTGCCGCCCTCTCTGTGTCAACGTATGCTCCCCTGGTTCTCCATATCCAAGACCCGTATTTGCAATGATGGCGATAGCACCACCTCTCGTATGACTCGCCATGGCCCATGCCCAGCAGCGAGGGATCCATTCGTAGTACCAAAACTTGCCATACGGCCTTGTTGAATTAAAGTACGAAAGCCCGTCCTCCAATATCCCTTTGATTATGTTAAAGAGACTGGTATTGAATTGAGCGTTATGGCACCCGCCAACGATGACAATTGGTTGTTTTTCGCCGTTTGAAAGCTTCTTCATCTGAAACGCATTGGGGCCGTTCACCCATGAATCGTTCTTTGGAGGGTGGTTCGACCAGGCAAGGGGATTTCCATGACCTGAGAAATGAACAAACCCACAGCCTTTGCTTAGCTCATCAATCACCGAATCAGGGTTGGTAAATCGACCATTGGATGTCCAAAGCATTGAAGCCTTAAACCCAAGGCCCTCTATTTGTTGAAACGACGCGTTCGTCGCAAGCTCTCCTTCATAATACGGGTCGTTGTCGGCAGGATAGGTGTCACCAGCAACACCAACGAACGTCTTGAACCATTCCGATCCATTCGTCGAGGTTTCATAGGTGATGATTTTCTTCACCATGGTTCTTACTTGAGGAACACTGGTGCAGGGAAGGCGCCCAACGTACACCTCCGGGTACATATCAAGGATGTCTTTTCTCTGGCTGTTCCATTCTGCAAAAATACCATTGTTATCAGAATCCCAGCTCGAGAAGCTCCCGTTGCTATCATACAGATCAGCAAAATACAGATCAGTAAGATACGAGCCTTCTCCTCCATCGTTAAGCTGTGAGTATCGGACCGGAACCCACCATTTTTCTTGGGTTACGCCACCACTCCGTCCACCGACCAGCAGCACGTATTTGGTATCCCATTGATCAAAGGCGTTCTTGATGAAGTATTTCATCTCCTCTGCACAGTCCCGCCCTTCCACTGGGAAGTAGACGCTGTCGCATATCTCCTCATGTGCCACCAGTTTAGTCGTAAGACCGTTATTTATTTTATGAGTAACAAGCGGCTGTACCGCTTGAGAGAATGCTTTTGGTGCGATAATTATAAGATCATACTGATCCAAGGTCGCGGTTTGACGTGGTTCTGGGAGTTCGTAGGTGATAGTGATTTGTACATTCTGTGAACAGCGCAGGATATTATCCGAAGGAAGATACTGAATTGGGTAGAGATGAATCGCTAAAAAAGTAGTCAAAAAGTCGCCGTCCCTTCCGGCCGCGATATGGTACCTATAGGATTGCTCGGGACAGATGGTGCAAGAAGCTGGCTGTGGGAGGATATTGGGTGGGTCTTTTCGATTGTCCGGAAGTGCTTGTGGAGTGACCTTAAGAGGTTTTTCTATGGTCAGCTCCTGTACCTCTGAGAACTGTACTTCAACATTTGTTATTTTCGTTAGAAACGGAAAGGTATACACACGAGTTACGACCGGTAAAGCGTAACTTCCTGGCTCCGTCAGATAGGAGGTTGCTTCGAACAGATTCACAGTGGTGTAGTCTTCTATCTCAGTTAGTTGCACAGACGATACGAAGAAAATCTCTCTTTTTTCGATACTGTTCTGGTCTGGAAATGAGGAGGCAACAGCTCCATACCCGCTTATAATCATTACCGCTACAATTACTCCTGCTAGGCTTTTCTTCATAGAAATCCCCTTTTTGATTAAAAATATAGTCCGTGAAGGATATTTAAACCTTTGTAAGAAAAAAAAGCAAAATAAAAAAGAAAAGAAAAAAGAGGTGTTAGGTAATCTCTCTGATAAAGACGATTCTCAGCTTCGCTGATGCTGTTTTTGTTACGCTTGGGGGTATCGCTTCAGGGCAACTTGCAGTAGCCAGAAGAGTGATTTTTCCAAAACCGAAGATAAACCCGTCGGTGGTTATATTCAGCTGCTGGTTCATCGCAAGTGTTGGAATCACCTCCGTTTTTGTCTTATTGACACGTTTAAGTAGCCCACCGGTGACCGTGATGAGTACACTGACGTTTGTGGCGTTTGCAGTGCCAATGTTTTTCACAGGGATGGATACTTTGCCGATACCTGCAGATGCAAAACTCCCTAGTGCTAGTGTGGGGACTCCTATTGAAACCCTATCAAGGTAGACGTCTTCATTTCCATTGCGCATATCCGTCCAGACAACAGTGCCATCGGTCGTGATGTCCGTGTTTCGGTATTCGCTTTGGACAAATCCGGTCTCATCATTGATTTTTTCCGGTGTGCTCCAGGTTTCCCCAATGTTTTCTGTCTTGGCATAGTACAAGTCACCATCCATGATAAATGTGCAGATCGCTTTGTCACCAAAGGTGATTATCTTCGGATATAGTTCATCGTTTGGTCCATCAGCAACAAAGCTCTTTAGCCATGTTACCCCCGCATCGGAAGAATAATAGCAGACAATGTCCTGGGAGCCTGCTTCATCTGATTGAGCGACAATGATGACTTTGTTATCATGGACATCAACCGCCGGACATGTCGTGTTTTGAACATCAGCAATGAAACCTTGACTGATATAACTTATTTTATCGGTGCCATCATTAGTTGCATTTCCCCGGATGAGAAGGAGATCCCAGTCGTCTTCAATGGAGTTGTAATTGTCAAATACAGCGTAGAAAAGACCATTGGTTTGATCGATTTCAATTGCAGCGTTTTCACAACCAGGGTACGCAGAAAAATAACTACTCCAATGATTTCCTTCTGTGACAAAGTTAGCATAGTTGAAAATCGGCATGTCAACTGATCCGGGAGATTCACGAGTTCCAACGCAGGCGACGATACCATACCACCAGGATATCCCATTGCCATCATAACCACCGATATCAGGTATTCTTCGATCAGAGTATGGATAATTTTGTGCCCAGTTAAGGCTTCTAAAACTATATGTCTCAGTATCGGTGATATCAGTGCAGTAGAATACGTGGTAATTTGCCCCGTCATTAATATAGGGGTCTCCCATCATGGTGCCGACGCACTTTTTTCCAGTACCCCAGTAATCGATAGCAGGATGTGATTCCTTTCCTTCAATTAGAGGATATTGTCCAGCGTTCCAGGTTTGTCCTTTATCAAGAGAATAGGACCATATGACATTGTTTTCAGAACTATCAATTACTTTGGTGTACGAAACCAATAACTCGCCTGTGGGGACTACGCAAATCGCAGGATTATTTTCTGTTTCCATTCCAGTCGTGACTTGTATATCTGTGTCTAATCTTCCGGTATTTTGCACATTATTGAAAGGTATTGTTTTCTGTGTTGTACTTGCGCGGAGTTCGTCATGCAATGGCATTGAGTTTTTTTCGACAATAAGAACGGTTTTTTTTGAAGAATCCTGTGTTGTTCCAAGAACGTTTATGCTTGGTATTATCAGGAATAGACCTAGTACAACGGCTCCTAGATAGATTGTTTTTTTCCTTCCATTCATAAAAATCCCAGTACTAATAAATAACATGATGTTTATATATCTTCCCGCACAATATTAACACAAAATGATGCTTCCTCCCTTCTCTTCTATACCAATGAACAAAAAATAAAGAGAAAAAAGGACAATGGGTTACTGTACACCAATCACAAAGAACAGAAGTACTGTTCCTGTAGCACTGGTTTCTGAGGCCCCGACGTTTACTGCAATGCCTGTTTTTCCAAGCCCGACGACGAAATCTCGTATGGTGACTGATTTTCCGGGTTCAAGAGACGAAAGTATCCCGGTCTTTGTCTGTCCGAGGAGAATCGTTTTTCCATCAAGGGAAATCGTGTAGCTGAGGTTTGTCAGGGTCTCTGTCCCAATGTTTGTAACGACCATGGAAACACCGACACCGCCCTTTACTGTGATTGTTATTGGTGGGACCTCTTGCTGGATTGTGAAGGTACAGTTTTTTTCCGTCTCTGTGTTGCCTTGGTTGTCAACAGAATAAAACCGTACCGTATGATTGCCATTCGTAGAAACGATAAAAGGTGAAATGTAGGTGGTCCATGCACCATTATCAAGTTTATACATTGTGTAGTCGACACCAGACCCCTCATCGGTTGCTGTTAAGGTGACGGTGACGTCACTTACATAGATGTCGCCTTCCATCTCCCCTTCAAGAGTACAGGTTGTCGCAGGCGGGATTGTATCATCGCCAAGGGCAACGACGATGCGCTCAAGAGTGCTAAAGTCGCCCCATCCACGTGCGTTGTTATGCCCTTTCACCCGGTAGAAGTATGTACCATTCTCTTTTCCAGTGACATCATAGTACTGATTCGAAATGGAATTTGACAAGGTGGTCACCGTCTGAACCGAGGCAACCGGGGTGATATCGTCAACATAAAATCCTTCCTGCAATGTGTATGAATCAGTGGTGTACCGAAATCGAATAAAGACCGATTCATCTCCATATGAACCCAGATCGTACTCTTTGTAAAGCCAGCTCCCTGATGATCCAGTGAAGGCATCCAAGACATCATAGGAACGACCATCTCTGCTTACTTCAACAAAAGCGGCATCATAATTATTCTCTATTGAATACCAACACCAAAATGAAAGCCTCATTCCTGCTGTGATAGGAATCGGATACGCAGTCGTCATAGAAGAAACATCCGAGTTCAGAGACCGGGATTTATAACTATAGCTTCCCGAGTGATATCTGGATGTTGAGAGGGCAAAGCCATCAAGCGTCCACAAAGAAGAGCCAGACTCAGCGTCATCGGTCCCAATCGAAAGCCCGCTCAGCTCATCAAGCTGGAAATAATCAGGATTTGCAGCAGGGTTTTTTTCCTGCCAGGAGACCCGATAGGACCCGTCAGAATCATTTGATAAATCGTCAATAACGGGAGGGACCACCCGGGGGACGACAGTATCATGGATGTTTTGTGCCTCTTGGATGAGATACAATGCCCCGTCACAGTTCTCCTTACAAATCTGGTCTAGGTAACTTTCAGATGGATGGAACGAGGAACATGCTTCAATGGTATAGGCAAAGGTGTTCCTGCCAAGGACATAATGACTGTACCCATAGGCCCAATCGATGGTATCCCCTGTAGTGGGATACAGACCATAGGCTTGTTTCGGTGTATATGTCCCTGATCCACTTTGTCTGGTGATTCGCAGGGCGATTTGTGTCCCCACAGCACTCATATACGTGTTATCTGGTGTAATGGCCGATGTGTGGCCCCAAGGCCAGTACAGCTCCTCTTGATAGGTATGCCACGAGATTAACGCACAAATGTCATGGGTAACAAAAAAATCACAGATTGCCTGGATCTCTAGTTCTGAGGTGGGCCCTGGGCCGCAATAGGTCTCTCCGCTTGGAGAATGAGTTACTGATCCTGAGCCGATTGTTCCCCATGCACCTTTTATATCACCATTATTTGAGCCGTTATAGTTCCGATTCAAATCAACACCGTAGGTCCCATATTGCGGGAAATAATGTCGATTCTTACGCCAATCAATCCCAAGATCATGACAATAGTAATACCCATCAGGGTTCACACAGGGGACGATCCATATTCTTCGATTGTTCACCAGATTCGTGATGGTGGAATTCACGCCATAGAGGGATGTCAGATTATTGGCGATGTGAAGGCAGATTTCCACAGTTGGCCATTCACGCGCATGATGGAGTCCCATATAGAAGACGCCGGGTTCTCCCTCATCGACACCGGGATTATCAGAGATTTCCAGGCACCAGATCGTTCGTCCTTCATAGCTTGTGCCAAGACTAAAAAGACTGGTAATGTTTGGGTAGTTTGCAGCGATTCCTTGAAGGATAGTTTGAATCTGAGCAAATGTATGATACGATCCCATCAGTTCTTTATGATACTCGTTCATATCTGCGATTAGAATGATATATGGTATCTGGAGATAGGATAGCTCCTGTAATCGGTACCGAGGGAGAATGATATCCACCCATTGTCCTTGGCTGGCTGCGATAATCTCGACCTCTTCGGGAAGCGTTACAGTTCCACTCGTCATATTGATTCTGATGAGAGTAGTGGATGTAGAAGGGACCTCGTTAAATCCTTGGCCTGATATGGCAAGAGACGAAAAAACAAGGACGAACAGTATTCCAAGACACATGATTTTCTGTGTGGTCATACCCATCTTACCTCCTCTACGAGTATCCTCCTATTTTGAGGCTGGGGTCCCCAAGAAGGACGAACTCTTGTACGGTCTTACAGTCAAGTTTCTCTTGCATCGGTGGAAACATAGTAAGATAATCAATAAGGGATTGGGTGTGCGCCTCACCAAGGACGGTTATGTTATTCACCCCGTAATTTTTAAAGAACTGTGTATTGACGTACCCTGAGAAGAACTGCACACAGTCTGGTATGGAGTCATTGTTGTAGTCTCCCTCGGCAAACCAGTCAAGACCAGTGTATGCCATGGTCGCGATGCTCCCTCCGTTTTTCACACTGATGAGCTTCCACGCCCAGCATTCCGGTGTCCATTCACCAAGGAAGAATTTCCATCGGAAATATTGTAGCTGCTCCTGGATAATCCCTTTGAGAATGTTCAAAAGACTGGTGTTGAACTGTCCGTTATGACATCCCCCGCATACAGTGATTGGGAGTTGCTCCCCGTTCGTCAGCTTCGGCATGTCCTTCACCTGCAACCCATTTATCCATATACTCTCGTTGTGCGGCGGATGCGTGGACCACGACATAGGGTTCCCATGTCCATCGAAAAATAAAAATCCACACCCAGCGTTTATCGCATCCATAACATCCTCAGGACCGCTGAAGCTCCCTGTGGAGGTCCAGAGCCCGACTCCTTCGAACCCAGTCATGTATTCTAACGCAAGTTTGTTTTCCTCTTCGCCTTCATACCAGGGATCTGTCGCGTTTGGTGCGGAATCCCCACCCACGACAACCATTCTGTTGAACCAGTCTTTCCCTGCGGTGGTGTTTTCGTACACAGTTATTTTATTTACACAAGTTTTGACCTGATCGACGTTTTTACATGCAAGTCGTCCGACGCAGACCTCCGGGTACATGTCAATAATGTCTTTTCCCTGGTCGTTCCATTCTGCAAAAATACCATTGCCGTTCGAATCCCAGGTTGAAAAGTTACCATACGCATCATAGATATCCGCAAAATAAAGGTCAGAGAGGTAGCTCCCCTCCCAATTGTAACCATCATCAAGATGGGAATATCGCACAGGCACCCACCATTTTTCCTTGAGAACACCTCCATATCTTCCCCCGACCAACAGCACGTATCTGGTTCCCCATTGGTCAAAGGCGTTCTTGATGAAGTATTTCATCTCCTCTGCACAGTCCTGCCCCTCCACTGGGAAGTAGACGCTGTCGCAAATCTCGTTTCTGCTCACCAGTTTTGTGGTGATTCCGTTGCTGATTTTATGGTTTACCAATGGAAGGAGCGCCTCGGAAAACGTTTTGGGGGCGATGATGACAAGTTTGTAGTCATCCACCGTTTGTGGTTGGGTTGATGGAAGCTCATAGGTAAGGCTGAGATGTGCTATGTTCCGGAAAATGATTGTATTTTCACCAGGGTTGTACTGGATAGGGAAGCATCGGATCGTTACAAAAAGAACATGGTCTTTCCCGGAGAGTCCTGCTCCCAGATGATAATCAAACAATTTATCCGGATAAAGTGTCGTTATTTCGTTTTCTTCTTGGATCTCTATTGTTTTCATTCCTTCTACACCGGTGACTGGATGCGGTGCAGACAGTAATGTCTGTTCTAAGGGTTGTTCTTGTGCCTCTGAGAACGTCACATCTAAGGTCTTTATCTTGGTTCCAAATGGGAAGGTATAGGTGGTGACTGATGCAGGGAGCATCGGTGCGTTTGGTGTGTACAGCCATGTATTTGCGTTTGAAATACTGACGACTGCTTTATCTTCTTTAATGGCGATTTCTGGGTATGAAAAAACGATGGTTTCTGTTTGTTCCATTATTGTTTGCTTTGTATTTGTAACAGCTCCAGCCCCCAGTCCACCTAGGACCATAACGCATATAATTACGAGTGGTACAATTTTATTCATGATTTTTTTCCCCTATTTTGTTGTTCCTTTATGACTCAGTCCTTACAACCAGTTATTCCGTGGAGATAAGGAGCATTCAGATTGAAGCACAGAAACAGATGTGCTCAGAGAAGCTATGAAGAGTACCTACATTACTTTTACCAGCGGTTCTTTCATAGTTATCCCCACATACTCTTAATTATATAAATCTCTATTTAAAACTATCCCAGCGGATGTTTCCGCAGAAAAACGACGGTCATCGGTATTTGTGGCACGTGAAAAATACAGCTCCATAATGTTTATATCCTAAAACGCATAATAATACTGTAGAATGACAAGCAAAAACAATCGGAAACGAGAACTTGATTCCCTGCGGACCCAATGGCGGAAGACCCATCGGACGCTAAATGGGAGGATTATCCTGTACCCGGATAAGCCTCCTGAACATATCAATGCAAGAGGGAGTAAGTTGTATAACTGGTTCTGGGGCAAGATTCTGCGTGACATCAAACCGCAGGAAGTCCCTGCGATTGTGTCTGGGCTGCAAGATGCGATTCATGCGGAGAAGGAACCAAGGAAGATTCAGATACTGCGGACCATGATTGGTATGGCGGAGGATGCCTACCAATTAAAACAGCTGGAGGACATTAAGGATTTCGATTCGGAGTTGCAGATTGAGCATAAACCGATATTTAACCCTGAAGATGGGGTTATCTATACGGGTGGGAAAATCTACACGACGGACTATAATGAGGACGAAAGCGAGATTCTTATTCGGGATATCGAAGGGATCATCGTCGATGTCTTGTCCTCTGAGGGAGCCGATAAGACGCTTTCACCGTCTGTTGTTCGGAACAATACATACAAGAACTGGAAATATATGGAGAAAATCTAGATTCGCCAACATATAATATAATGAGGCAGGTTCTTAGGAATATATTTTTTTTTCGATGTTTGGTAATACAAAGAAAACTATGTACAAACGCTCCATGCGTTCATCCCTCCCCGCCCGAACATTAACAAGGTATACAGACGGATTTCTTATCGACTAATTTTATTAATTTAATCAGGCGTTTTTCGTCTATATCCTCAACCGAGGTGATTTTTATATGCCTCATCGTTTTCCCGGTTCCTTCAAATAAGCCCTTCTCCTCTTTGTTCAAGCCAGTGATGGCAAAACCAACATGCACACGAGTTTTCATTGCAGCAATATAAAATTTCCCTCCAGAAAACGTTACGACTCCCCACATCATTTTTTCTTTACAATTTGGAAGCGTTTTCTGGAAGATTTTTCGTACTTTTTGTAAAATTTCTTTTTGAGGGGATTTTTGTTTTTCTATATACAAATCCACCGTATTGTGCATATTTAGAACTCCTTTGAGCTTATTACTCCAAATAATATTTCTATTGATAAAACCAGTGTTTTGAAATCTCGACAGGAACATACAGTTACCTGTCACTCAGTATCATGTCGGTAAACTAGTATTCACATCCCTTCCCTGCAGAATTTTTTTTAACAAACGAACTTATTTTTTGTGATTTTAGTCACATAAATTTTTTATGCAACTATCCTTATTTCAACACCTGTGGAACATATAACAAAAATATGTTTAGCAGGAACGTTCCTCTGCCTTAGTTCATTGATCATCACACCAGTTCATACTGCAGTTCATGTAGAGTCGCTACAGACAAGCACGCAGAAACAATGCGATTCCATCACGATTGCTAACGAAAGGGCGAATCTTTTCTATGTACGACATCCGATTCTTTTTCTCATTGTGACAGCCCATCTTTTAGTGAAAACAAATTTCGTAGATTTTCTCTTGAAAATTAGCCGAGAAAAAGAGTATCATAATGACGTTTTCTATACTATCAAACGACCTTTTCTGTTTCTCTTGGCTGTCATTTTGGCTATTCGAATTGTGGTACGATCGAAAATTTGGGTAACTTTCTCGGATATACTTTATTGGGGTTGGAGGGAGACATCTTATTGGCCTTGGCCTACGAGGTTTTAAGATAAACGAAATACGAGTATCATACTGTGCTGGGGCTGTCTTTTGCCTTGTAGTTCTAAGGAATGTTCAAAACTCTTCGCTAGCATACTTTTTCCCTCCTGTAAAAAAGATATTCTTCAGTCTGTCCGCCAACATATAATATAACGAGGAGAAATTTTTTTTAAATTTTTTGAACTAATGTTTTTTTTACCAGATAGTTACTCTGAATCATTTCGTCATTTCACTACAAGCCTGTGTCATAAAATCATATAAGAATTACGAATTTTCATTATTTTTTTTAAAAATTCAACAATTGCTGTATTTTAAATAGAAAACTATAAATGCTGATACAAAATGTATTTTTGCAAGGTGATGAAGGAGAAAGGGGAAGATGAAACTCGTCGTAACTGAGAGTTGGGATCATACATTGTTTTACTTGGCGACGCTATCGCTTGTGTTTATCAGCGGTTTTTTGATTCGAATCATCGCTTGATAAGAAAGCGACTTTTCTCTCATTTCTTTTTTTCTTCTTATTTTTGAGAACTGTTTTAAGAAATCGTGTAGGTGAAATGGGGAAGGAAGGGGAGGTGATGAAAATGATACAATGGGAAAAAATAAGATTCGTCTTCCCCATATCACTACGTGGTATTGAAACAGGCAATAAAATCTAATATATAAATTTTTTTATAGAAGACAAATAATGAATATTGCCGGGAGGGATTTGAATTAAAATAAGAACTCTTTTGTATAGATTTTCTTGAAAATGAAGTTTCGTACCGTCTTAAGATCTGAATCAAGGTAAATCGCCCCGATTAACGCCTCTAGAGCATTTGCAAGGTTCGTCCGGTTCTTCGCCCCTTCTTGTTTGCTTTCTCCTTTTCCAAGCAGTAAAAATGGGCCGATGTCAAGTCGTATTGCGACATCAGCAAGGACGTGGTTGTTTACACCAATGGCGCGTCTTCGTGTCAGCTCCCCTTCGGAAAAATACTGATTGCTTTGATACAGCCTCTCGGCGATGATAAAATTCAGGATGCTGTCACCAAGGAATTCCAAGCGTTCGTTATACTCCACTGGCGTCTGAGCCTCAAATGCATAGGTCTTATGAGTCAGCGCTGTCGTTAAGAGCTGCTTATCCGAAAACGTATACCCAAGGTGTTTTTCTAATGAGGTAACCTTACTTTTCGTCATGGACATCCTCCCTGTTCATCGGTTAATACGTCGAACTGAATAAATCTTTCAAGGGTCTGCGCGACTGCCCGATCATCAAACGAGTTGAGGAATTCTTCTTTATTGCGGAACGGCCGCTTCACTAAAATCCTTATCGCTCGTTTCCTGCCCACACCAGGGATCGCCTCCAATGTCTCCCGGGAAGCGTTATTGATGTCCAATGGGAACGGTACTGCGGTAAGCGATCGAAAGCCGTACGCCACAATTTTCACGTCATAAAAACAGTGCAGCGGAAAGACACCAGGAATACCAACAAGAAGAGGATAGCTTCCAAGCTGTCGTGCGAACGTCAACTTCCCCTCATAGGCTTCGGTGAACACCTGTGTAAGAAGGGTCCCTTGTGGTACCAGACGTTGAAGCATGGGGCGCTCAATCGTCTGCTGGACCTTTCGTTTGAACCGTTGGAACTCCATTTTATGTTTTCTGATATTCTTCTCCCCGAACTCAGAGAGTCTTGTACCAGGGATTGGGATGACCTGACGGAGATTGATGCGCCTGAGAAGCAGATTGCTGTCGTAGATCTTTTTCAGAAACTCGTAATCAAGAGCAAACGTATGTTTCGTTTCACCATCAAGACCAAACACAAAATTAAGGCCTGGGAGCAGCTCCGGTAGTCCATTCGCACCTCGCTGAGCGCCAACCTGGTTAAACAGCTCGACAACAGCGAAAACCTCCTCAGCGGTCGCCTTGAGATTATTCTTTTTGATGACCACGGGGTCGACGCTTTCCACACCAAGAGCAGCCACATCGCCCGGCGTATGGTATTGGATGATGCTTTTCGCGATCCGTCTGCATTCATCAGGGTAGCGTGCGATGATTCCTGGGTTCGCATTGTCGATATGCAGTGTTTTTAGGTCCGGTGCTACAGTTCGTATCCCTCGGAACAACCGGTTAAGTGCTTGTGGGTTTGGTTTGGGGAACTCAACGTCTCCAGCACCTTTTGCAAGGTACGAGAAGATGCAGGGTTGATTCCCGATACGGAAATGACGGATTCCCGCCGTATACAACGCAGCGATTTCATCGCAGATTTCATCGACGGTTCGGAAACTCGGCCTCCCTTTGCTTGGCTCGCTACAGAACGAACATCCACCCGTGATACTCCGTGAGCATCCACGGTATGTTTCAATCTCCGAAATAAGATAGGCAGGGAAAAAAGGATGCTGCGATACAATCCCTGCACCGCGCACCGCGAAGGTACTTATGGTATGAGGACTTGTTCTGCATGCTGTAGGATCTACTTTTTCGCTGTTGAGATGATTGTGTAATAAATCCGAAACAATGATCTCCCCGTCTCCCTTTGCTATGACATCAAAGACATGGTGTACAACGTCAGTTTCTGTGACGTGTTTTCCTCCCGCCATTCCAAACCCATATCGCGCGGCAGGGCCGCAGAGGAGTTTAACCGGTTTTGGCATCTCGCGTAGAAAACGAATCAATTCATGGGGGCTTACGGGGAACCCAGAGAGATATCTTCCTGGGACTGACACCCCTGCGATAACCACGAGAACATCGGATTTTGCGATACGTGTGAGCAAAGACCTGTCGTTTCTAACCTGATCTATGGTCACATACGTAACAGGAGCATGAGCGTCGTGACTCCAGATTGCTCCAGCAATATAGCGGGGATATGGACTTATATAGGGTGGAACACCAAGACAGGTTGGCTCATCAACGTACCCATCGAGTATCGAAACATGCACCATACTTTTCATTACAACAACTTTCCCATTTTAAAAACTTCGTTCTAAAAAGGATATCTACAATGTCCATGAAATCACCTCTATCCATCGATGTCTATCTGGAGTATAAGCAAGACAGATAACTTTATACCAGGAATCAATATTCCGCGTGAAAGATGGGTGAAGAACCATGATAAGCGCCTACATCCTAATCAGCATGCAACCAGGAAAAACCGATAAAGCAATCAAAGAGATGAGACAAATCAGCAATGTCGCAAAGATCTCCATTATTGCTGGTGAGTATGATATCGTTGTTCGTGCTCAGGTCAAAAACCTCGAAGAGCTGTTAGATGTGACCGATAGGATTCAGATGATAGACGGCGTGAACAAAACAACCACCCAAATCATCGAAAAAGAAATCAGCCTGCAATAATGAGACAAAAGCATGATTATTAGGAAAAAATACCTATTTTACATCCTGGCAGTCACCTCTTCGTTTATTGCTGCAACAGTGACAGCGCTAGACAGCTATGTCGGTGCCCAATCACCGTTTATTAATGACCCCTGGGCGTTTGCATTTTGTCTCCTTTTTGTTGGTGTCATCATAACCATCCTAATAACACTGATACTTTCAGTTCCAGTTCATGGGAAAAGCATTGGATCAAAGATACTAGATCCCTCATTTAAAAAAATTCGTTTCGTTCATAAAACCGAACTGAAAAACCATTTTGTCTCAGGGGTGATGAATGCAGTAAACACGGTTGGATATTGTGCGATTGTCTCCCAGGTTCAAGACCCTTCAGTAATCCTGTCCTTCTCCCAGATCGTTATTTTATATCTGCTGCTCATGGAATCCATCACGGAAAAAGACGTTCCGACACTAATAGAAGTCCAATCCTCAGTGATTGTCACCTTTGGTGCGATTCTTGCGTCAATCAGCCTCACCGGTGAATTCCAGTTCATACCTATCCTTCTCGTGTTTATCGTCGTGAACCCCACCTGGGCGGTCTTCTCGATTTATCAACGAAAATTAAAACTCATGAAGATACGTAACAGACCAAACGATTCTATTAACATCCGATTCTGGAACGTCATCTTTACCTTTCTCTTCACGGCCATCATTCTCTTTGTAAAGGATGTATTTACCTCAAGTAATCATCTCCTCTCAGGATTCACAACCTCCGTGCAGCCGTATTATTTCCTCATCTTAGCCGCCACGATGGGGACAACATTCTTTGCGTATGTCTTATACATCCGAGCACTTGGATTGGGTAAAGCCAGTGTCAATAACGCAATCCGTGCATCAACGATTATTTTTGCAGTCCCCTTCTCCCTTCTCTTGTTGAAACTTGGCTATATCACAGAGTTTTCCACAGACCCCGTGATGCTTCTGATCAAAGTAATCGGGATGATTTTAATTATTTTAGGTATCATATCCTTTGCACTCACGCTCATCAAAGCCTACATCTTCATCGCAATAAAACCCGGATATTCGTCGCGCGAGACGATGAAAAAACTCTGGGATATCCGTGGCGTCACTCATGTCTCTGTCACCGCAGGAAAATATGATTTTATCGTCAAGGTATCCACCCGTACCTTGATGAAAGGTTATGAGCGCATCATTCGAAAACTTGATGAGATCGACGCCATCAAAAAATACCACTGGGAATCCGTGTTAAAGGACTGGGAGAAGATCTAAAGCAACCAGAAACTCTTTTATCGTTTCATTTGTTCTCGGACAGGGAATCAGGTATGATAGACAAGCGATTAGAGAAATATGCTGATATCTTAGTGCGGTATTCGTTAGGGGTGAAGAAAAACGACTTGTTTGTTATATCAGGTAGTTTTCTTGCTGCCCCGTTGATAAAAGAAGTGTATCACCAAGCAATAGAAATTGGCGCACATCCCTTTACTCACATCGGTATCGATGGTTTGGCAGAGATTTTTTATAAATACTCATCAGAAAAACAGCTCAGATACGTTTCTCCCCTAAGTAAATTCGAAATAGAGCAGATCGACGCCAGTCTTTCCATCATCAGCCCTGAGAACACCAGGAACATGACCAATATCGACCCAAAAAAACAGGCGATCAGCAGTGCCGCTCATCAGGAAATCCATCAGATTTTCCTTAAAAGAGCAGCAAAAAAACAACTGCGCTGGTGCGTGACCCAGTATCCCACCCAGGCATCAGCACAAGATGCAGAGATGTCGCTAGCCGACTATGAAAATTTTATTTTTAACGCTGCGCATGTTCACGCGAAAGACCCAATTAAACACTGGTGCACGGTCCAAAAAGAGCAGGAGAAGATACGAAGACTTCTCAGTACGAAAAAGAACCTGCATGTTTTTTCCAAGGATACCGATCTTCGTGTTTCTGTTGAAGGAAGAAAATGGATAAACTGTTCAGGAAAGGAGAACTTCCCAGATGGTGAGGTGTTCACTGGACCAGTTGAGACTTCGGCGGAGGGACACATCAGCTATTCCTTCCCAGGTTCGTATGCAGGCCGTGAGGTCAATGACATTCAACTCTGGTTCAAAAAAGGCGTCGTGGTGAAGGCAGCAGCGTCAAAAGCTGAACCGTTCCTTCGCACCATGCTTGCTATGGACCCTGGTGCAAAACGGTTAGGTGAATTTGCGTTTGGTACCAACTATGGGGTGAAGAGGTATACGAAGAACACCTTGTTCGATGAGAAAATCGGTGGAACGATTCATCTTGCGGTGGGGAGCGGATACCCGGAGACTGGCAGTACAAACAAATCAAGCCTACATTGGGATATGGTCTGTGATCTGCGGAAAAACGGGGAGGTTTATGCGGATAACGAATTAATTTACAAAAACGGGCGATTCTTAAATATTTAATGTATTTCCTAATCTGTTTTTTTCAGCAAATATTTAAATAGATTATTAATATATCATTGTAAGAGATAAAAAAATTAGTACTTCGTATTAGGTACAAGTAGGAGGAAGATTATGAAGAAGTGTCATAAAAAAAATTACATTTATCAAGCACTGGTTTTGTTGGTGATTGCAGGTCTTTGCATCATCCCTGGATCAGCATACCTGGTTTATGAAACACAAGGAGATGGGCCACGCACCATACAAAACAGAGGGTCCATCATCTATGTTGATGATGATAACACCCAAGGACCATGGGACGGAAGTCTGGAATACCCGTATCAATTCATCCAAGATGGAATTGACCATGCCATGGAAGGGGATACCGTCTTTGTCTTCAACGGAACCTACACGGAAAATGTTGTGGTTAGCATATCGCTTGAAATCATTGGTGAAGACAGGGAGAACACGTTCATCACTGGTGGTGGTTTTGGCACTGTTGTAAAAATCATCGCAGAGAATGTGACACTCCATGAGCTTACCATCACCCGCTGCGGAAGCAACCCGAACAACGCAGGAGTCATGATTCATACGCGCAATAACATCATCATGAACAACATCATAGAAAAAAATAACTACTATGGACTCTACGTGATGGAAGCAAACAATACCATCTTTCATAACAATTTTATTCAGAACATCTATCAGGCGTTTGATGTCATTGCGGGAAACGTATGGGATGGAGGATATCCAACTGGAGGGAACTACTGGAACGATTACATGGGGACTGATGAGGACGAGGATGGAATTGGTGAAGACCCGTATCCAACAGGCAATGGCTCTGCTGACGAGTATCCATTGATCCACCCCTGCGGTTCAGTACTCAACAGGGACACAGGAGAAGTTTTCCTGACGATTCAAGCAGCAATTGATGATCCTGATACACAGAACAGTCATATGATACAGGTACAAAAAGGAGAATACTTGGAACATGTCAGAGTTGACAAATCCCTGTATCTCATAGGGGAAGATACAAAAAATACTTTTATAGACGGTAGAGGCACAGGAGATGTGGTGACTATCTGTGCAAGTCATGCGGTGCTTGAAGGGTTTTTTATCCAAAACAGTGGAACAGATGAACAGAACGCAGGGATCGTGGTGGCGGGGGAGAATGTCTCTATCACAAGCAATGTCATCTACCAGAACTTCCATGGTATCATACTGAACCATTCTGCACAGGATGCAACACTCTTCTTCAATGAGATTATGAAGAACAAGTGGAATGGAATTACGATCAAAACGGGATGTACGGGCGTTCGAATCTTTGAGAACACGATCTCTGATAACTTCTACGCTGGGATCGGGATTTCCTCTGCATCGTATAATTACGTCTATCATAACAGCTTTAAAACGAACCGCTATCAGGCCTATGACAATGCGACGAACGTATGGGATGACGGGTATCCTTCTGGGGGTAACTACTGGGATGATTATGCAGGTTCTGATGCAGATGGTGATGGGATTGGTGACACACCCTATGCAATCCCCGACGGCTTCAATATAGACCGCTACCCGCTGATGGCTCCCTACACAAGTGAAGATACGATTCCACCCCAGATACACATCGTCTCACCACAAAACGGACTGTATCTCACAGGTCTTCGTTTTCTGTCTCGGATGTTCCAACAACGCACTGTGATACTTGGTGCTATTACCATAGATGTTGAAGCATCAGATGCTCAGTCCGGTATTGATACCGTGCTGTTTTTCATCGATACTACCAATGATCCGGTATTTGTCGATACCCAAGCGCCATACAGCTGGCGATGGTCACGGCGGGGCTCTCTGCTCCAACATACATTCACCATCATTGCTATCGCCTATGACAAGGCCGGCAACCCCAACTACGATATGATTGTGGTGAAAAGATACCTCTAAACAACGGCGGTATTCTGTACCATAAAAAACAAATCTCACCTGTCTGATATCCTGTACTATGAGACTGCTTTGTGATCACATGCTTGGTTCGCTTGCGAAATGGCTTCGTATTTTCGGGTTTGATACCATCTACCCTGATGCAACGACCGATGATGATTCCGTATTGCAGATTGCCCTGAAGGAAAAACGACTGCTTATCTCCCGTGATAAGGAATTGATTCAGAGAGCGAAAAAAGCCCACATCCATGTTCTCGAGGTTCAGACGACAAACCTACTTGAACAGGTATCGAAGGTTCTTGCCACTCTGCCAATTGATAAACAAAAAATTTTTACTCGCTGTACGCTGTGCAACACCCCTCTTCTTTCTGTGGAAAAAAAGAAAATCCAGGGCCATATCCCCGAAAAGGTGTTCAAAACGCGAAATGATTTCTGGCTCTGCCCTGTTTGTCATAAATATTATTGGATGGGGACGCATTATGAGAACATGATGGAAAAAATCAATACATATCTTCAGGGTTCATCGTAGAAACTATATCATGTGGACGATTTGCGCGTGCGGAATCCCTTTGATTTTGAGAATGCAACGAGGGTCGACCAGCCCAAGGTTAATCGCGCAGGTCACGGTTTCCTTTCCAACGAGATTGGCTATTGTTGCATCAAGGAGGAATTTTTCCAATGTTTTTTTATCGATTCGTTCTCCCTCGTAGAAGTGTTTTGCCACATCGATCTGGAATTTTCCTTTGCGGAATTTCTTGCCAAGGAGATGCTCGTCGCAGGCACTGATGACAACATCATCACCTTGTCGGTAGACTTTGACGCTGATCATTTGTACATTCCTTTGTTCGCTGTCCTTATTTCTCTATTAGTTGTTCCTCTTTTATATGCATTTCGAAAAAACAGGGGATGGATTTGATACGGAGATACACGCTTCAAAGGGAATACATTATGATAAAAAGACCGACAAAGATAAGGGTGAAAGCAACGGTCGCTTCGATGACCTTGGTTCGTCCAGCAAGGGAACTAGAGTGCTTGCGTACGGGTGGGCAGAATATGCTGGTGCTGTCTTTTCTCCGTAGAATCGTTTTCATACAAATCCTCATCAACGACTGTTGTAATTCGAGTTATAAAGGACTTGTTGTACAACCCATACCGATTTTTTATTAAAACCGCGTTTTTCCACGAACAACATCAAGAAAAAAATTTGGAACCCCCGCTCCGTATTTTATCTCCTTAAAAATAGATCGTTAGCATTTTTTTTAAAAGATTCTGCTACCGGTTCACCTCGATTTCTTCGAGTTCCTTCACCCTCGTTTCATAGGGATGGAACAGGACAACAATGACGATTGATAGAACCATCAGCAGTCCTCCCACGACCCAAAACCATTCCATGGTAGGATTTGTTTCCAACATCACCGCTGCGATCACCGGTCCGATAACATACGAGATACGTGCCACGGTCGTTGTCCATCCAAGACAGGCGCCTCTCCGCTCTGTGGGGAAGATCTCTGGGATATACACGATGACCCACGCATATGCAAATGCGATGAAAAATCCTATCAGAGCACCCCAAATTGGCAGCAAAGCTACCGGTCCAAATGACATGAGAAACAATGAGAGCGCAAAACCTGCTGCTCCGATGATAAACCCTATTTTTCTCCCTATTTTATCCATGATATACCCGCTAGCGACACCACCGATAATCATCATGATGCCTGAAGCAAGGAAGACCATGAGCCATTCGTTCCGAGCATAGCCATGGATTTCCATGAAATAATAGCCCATCCAACGGATTATAAGAAGAGAATTAATTAACCAGCACAACCAAATTACTGCAGAGAAAACAATATATTTTATGTCATCTCGATTGATTGATCCAAGTCCAAAGAAATGCTTTTCCAATTTTCCTGATTTACGTTTTTCTTTGATTTCTTCGTATCGTCCAGTTTCCTTCATGAACACCCAGAGGATAAGCACTGGTATCATAAAGAAAAACATGATCCCGTACATCCACTTCCATCCGAGTGTTGGAATAACATAGAGAGGTATGATTGCTGAGAGGGGAAACAGCCCTATCACATATACAATGGAGCTGAGTTTCGCACGTTTTTTTGCTGGTGATTCTTCACTAATTGGAATTGTCCACATGTTTGATACTGTTGAAAACGTCACGATAGCATAGAAAATCATGAAGAGATGAAATGTTGGGGTGAAGAATACGATAGCTAGTGATGATACACCCATGATGAGGGTAAGAAGAAGGATTGAGAATTTTCTCCCAATAATATCAACAAGTCCGTTAAGTGCGAAAATGAAGAATGTAGGAATTAAATAGATTGCTTCCCACCATGAGAACTGCGAGGCGCTGATTGTATATTCATCTAGGATAGAATTCATGTAGGTGATGGGAACCATGGAGAGGTATTGATCCATGATGGCGACGACACCCATAAAGAAGACGAGATAGATGATATACCGTTTCGATCGTGCTTGTATGACACCACCTGCCCTTTGCTGTTCTGATTGTTCCATGGAAAGATTCACTCTTCGAAAACAATACCTTTAGTGTTGGATAGTTCAACGGTTGGGGCTTTTAAAGTGCGTTTTTTTCTTGTCATCGCATCGTACGCCTCTTTTCCCCCGGCGTCCTCGATGATTTTTCTTCCTGCAGCATTCTGACGTTGAATACTGATATTGACGCGTTCCATAGAACCGGGAGCGAGCTTTTTTAAGATTTTAGTTCCTGCGCCTAAACCATAGGGGATCGATTCCATCGCTTGAGTTGTCCCGGGTAGAGCAAAGAACCAGATCCCAAGAGACCCTTCACCAAAATGTGTGATGGGGATACCGCCTGCCGCTTGCCGTTCCGCAGTAGGTCCAACATGCGCAGGGACCCATTTTCCATCAATAAATGCTTCTCCTTCCCCTTCCATCATAAAAAATCCCATTTGATCGTACCATTTTTTTACTAAGGGATCTGATCCAACCATCGCATCGTACCATGATTGAATCATATTCATAGCAAACGTCTTATATCGTGCTTTGATTCCAGCGCAGCGGCACAATGCGATGAACACCGAAATCAAATGAAAACAGGTTCCTGTCCCTCGGCGTATCGTCTCCTCAACAGGATCCATCTGGCAAATTTCTAAATCAAGTTTTTCTTTTACGAAGTTAAACGCAGCTTTTGCGAATTCATAGTCTGTTTTTTGAAAAGCACCAAGATGATGGGCAAGAGCGATAACCTCAGGAGCACAGGGGTTACAATACAGGGTTGGTCTGAGGTATTTCTCATTTGTTAGCCCACATCGCATCCCTTCCTTATACGGTGGTAATTCATAGGGTCGTTTCGGCCGTACATATCGTTCCTCGGAACCTTGAATTGTCCGGAGTTTTCTCAAATCACCTGGGTTGGTCAGTAAAACCTTACTCAAAGAAAGACTACCGCCGATTAGCAGTTTTAGATAAGTACCATGGGGGATGTATTCTCTGTCTTTCATCTCTCGGAAACTCAACATATCAGTATTCCCTAAAAAGACAAGGAGCATATATTCTTTTCCAAATGAATTTATTAATTACAAGAAGAGAGACTCTTCTGCTGTGAATGCATTTATGACAGGATGAATGGACGCCATTGGCAACTATCCCATCGAAGAAATGCGTAACAAGAGGTATATCCTGTTAGGACGTTACATTAATCCACCAGTTCACCCTGCTTCCTTGAGGGAAAAAACGTTACCAACGGGTGATCTGATACATTTTAGCTCATTGATGCAAGCTTGTCAGCAGATTAATGTCGTGTTCCATGTCGCAGCACTCTCTTAAAAATAGATGCCGAGAAAAACGTTTTTAGAAATCAATTACGAGCGGACGTCCCCATCTTCAAAAGAAAAACACTCCTAATGTTCATGTCTCTTTTTGGACTAGTGGAATTATTTCCTTAGAATCGAGTTTGAAATGTAAGGATATGCTGTTAATCCTTCCCGAGATCCGCAGAAAGCATCCGACGGACTTCCTCAGCGCACCCACGGATTTCCGCACCAGTCGCCCGTTTGATCTCCGGTTCAAGCACCGGACCAGGGCGATCACAGACTGGGCAATGCTCAAGCATCCGGACCTGGTCCCCAGACATGAGGAATCCTGGGTAGCTGAATGCAGCTGCATCCAGGAACGCATAGCGTCCCCATTCACCGTATCCCATTGGTTTGTTTTCTTTATCGAGCACCAATGGTTTATAGTAATTATAGGGGGCGTGGAGGTAATGACCTTCCGGGCAGTGTGTCAGCCAGCCGTTTCCTTCTACCATCCCATACAGGTCTACACAGAATGTCTCTGGGATGCCAAGGATTTTTTCGACTTGTTTGCGAAATTCGACGACCGGGACGCGGGCACCTTCGTAAGCCTTCCATCCGCCACCTGTGGCAACCCCACCTCGTTCTCCAAAATCAAATGCACGGCCTTCTCTCTCAAGCTTCTTCATCACAAAGGAGAGGATGAATGGCGCGCCGACAATCGCGATTTTGTGTGTGGTTTTTTCATGGAACTCCAGCCAGTGGATGATTTCATCGATCATTTTTTTTGATTGTCGTTTTGCCGCTAATTTGACGATGGAGCTTTTAATGCCCTTCTGATTGGTCATGGTCATCTGGATGAGTTCGGTGGTGATTTCTCGATCAATCGCGACTTTCACGTCCTGAATCGCATCGAAATAGATGGTGCAGACTTTTCCAGCGTACACATTTGTTTTTCTTGGGTTTGGCATTAATAGGTATCCATAGAGACTTGGGTCCCATAAGGGATAGACCATGGAAATGACGGATTTTGCTGCGGCGAATTCGGAGGTGTAATAGGTGCGCTGATCCCGGGGTATGAAGGTGTGTCGACCGCTGGTTCCACTACTATAGGCGACTGCCATTCCTGCTTGGTTGAAGGCGTTGATGACTTCATCAAAGGTCGGATTTTTCTGGGGAATTACGATCCGGGGGAGTGGTCCTGTGAAAATGTTTCCTAGCCAGGTAGCGAAATCCCGTCCTGTTGGGTAATCTTTATAGAATGTATCAGGGATGAGTGGGATTTTCTCTAAATCGTCATTGGTGTGAATATCGCTGGGGGAGAAATTCCGTTCTTTGCAGAAATTCTGATAGATTTTGTTATTGTTATATTGGTAGGTGAAGGTATGTTTAATGGATTTGAGTTGCATCTCGTTTGCTTCTTTGAGCGGGACCCGGTAGAGGTCTACTGTTTTGTAGATGGCATCATCCGCTGGCGTCCAGACATCTGGTGATGGAAAGTATTTTTGCAGTTGAGTATGTAACTTTTCCATGTAGGTTGTGAAATCTGGTGTTGGCATGGGTGTACCTCAGATTGATATTTTTTTTGGAGACTTTCCGTAAGAGTGTGGTCTATGAAACAGTAAACTCTTTATATTTTTTCGGTAAGAATTCTTCTTTTGGGATAGTTTCAGTGACCTTGAAATAAGGATTAAAACCACTTGGTTTATTGAGAAGAGCGTTCTATGCCAAAAACAGGAATCGCAAATCTTCCATTACATCCAGGGAAAGCACCCCGGTGGTTGTTCACACGGATGGTCGCGCTTTCTAAGGGGATTGCAGAGGTGCTTGTGTATGAGTATGGGACCGATGAAGTGTTACGACGCTTATCTGATCCGTTCTGGTTTCAAGCGTTGTCCTGTGTCCTGGGGTATGATTGGCATTCGTCTGGGACGACGACGGTTACCTGTGGTGCGTTAAAAGAAGCGATTAACCCGTTGAATCTTGGGATAACGGTATGTGGGGGCAAAGGAAATGCATCTCAGAATACCCTTGCGGAAATTGAAACGTCTGGTGAAGAGTATCATCTTTCCAGTGCGATGGTGGAGCGGTTTCAGTATTGTAGTCGTATGGCTGCCAAAATTGATAACGCTGCGATACAGGATAATCATACGCTTTATCATCATGTGTTTGTCGTGACAGAGAACAAGAAATGGGCAGTAATCCAGCAAGGCATGAACAATCAAACAAAGTATGCACGGAGATATCATTGGTTGTCAGAGGAGGTGGATACATTTGTCTGTGAACCTCATAATGCGATAATCGGTGATAATCGATTGGAAAACGTGTTAGACATGACAGCAAAATGCAGTGCTTCGGCACAGAGTATTTCTGTTGATTTGGTCAACGATAACCCGTTACATCTCAGACGGGATTGGGTGAGTCTCACGCGAGATAGGAAGCAAAAAACATTGGATGACTGGCAGTCTTTTTCTTCATATAAAGCACCATTGGCACCTCTTGATATGCCACGGTCCATCGACTGGAAGAAGATGAAACAGGTCTACGATGTTCATCCGAGGGGTTATGAGGAACTCCTGGCGATAAAAGGGGTTGGTCCAAGTACGGTCCGTGCCCTTGCACTTATATCGGAACTTATTTATGGTGAAGCACCCTCCTGGGAGGATCCTGTGCGGTTTAGTTTTACGGTTGGGGGAAAAGACGGTGTTCCCTACCCGGTGGACCGCACAGCGATGGATGAATCAACAGAGATGATCCGACAAGGGATTGAACAAGCAAAAATAGGTGAAAAGGAAAAAATACTGGCATTACAGCGGTTAAAAGACTATCTTCCTCGGTATTAGAGTAGGGCATCCCGTAATTTCGAGTAAATAAATCAAGAAAAAAGCTATTTGGTTGTGGCAAAATACCTCTGTTCTATTAGGGTGTTGAAAAATTATTAGCCCTCCAAAGATTCATTTTTGTTTGGGATGCAAAAATGAAATCTGGAAGGAGGGCTAGTCTCAGAAAGATAATAAACAATATTAATCTTTCAGAAGCAGAAAACACATTCAAAAATCACTACAAATACCAACCCGGAAAACCCGGCCGGCCACCAGTCTCACCCACCGGGATATTCCTCTCGTTTCTCCTGATGTTCCTGCGCATGGAATCCTACCGAGATTACCACGATTTCCTTGAAAAAGACCAGTTCTGGAGACGATATCTTGGCTTCAAAGACAACCCCGATATCGGTGATTACAGCCATTTCATTGAACGGATCGGACTCGACACCTTCAACCACCTGTTCAAACAGATCGTCCAACAACTCATCACCAATGAATTCCTCAGCATCTCCACCATTGTCCAAGACGGGAGCATCATCCCCGCCAATCTCGATGACCCCGAGGCAGCCTGGGGCTGGGACCACATCAAAAAGGAGTACGTCTACGGATACAAAATCCATGCGATAGTCGACCCGAGAACCGAGCTTCCCCTCGCGTTCACTATCACGACAGCAAACATCCATGACTCCCAACAACTCCCCACCCTCTACCGTGCCATCAAAGCCTATGACACCCGGTTTTCCACTCGATTCTTCATCGGAGATTCCGCCTTCGACTCACACACCATCAGACAACTCCTCCTCAAAGACCACATCACCCCGGTCATCAAAGCCGCACGAACACCCATCAAACCCCGATACCCACCAAGGTTCAAAGAGAAATACAACAAACGCGTCAGCGTCGAACGGTTCTTCTCCCGACTCAAAGAATTCCTGGATCTGAAAAAACTCAGAATCTACGGAAAGCAAGCCTTACAATTCTACCTCACAATACTGCTCACGGGGATGATCCTCATCGGATACATGAACCACCTGCTTGGACATTCACCCCGCAGCATTAAAACCTTCAAACGACTCTACCTCTAAACCAATCATCAAAAAACAGCTTCCCTTACTATCCGCCTAAGAGTATTCCCTATCATCACCTGATACGAAAAACACATCATTTCTCCAAGAACACAAGATCCTCAAGCATTGTTACTTAATTTCCTTTTTTTATACATCGGCTGTTGATTTCAACATTATGGAAATACTAACTAGTTCCATAATTTTTCAACAGCCTACCTCTGTTCTATTTATTGGATAAGGTTTATAAGACCGTGTATGTATTTTATTATAGAAATATTAGGGGATAAACTATGAAGAACAAATTAATTTGTCTATTGGCATGTATTTTGCTTTGTCTGATAAGTTATGCAAATGTCGCTGCGAATCAGTCAAACAATGTAATACAAACAAATAATATCATCGCTTCGGAACCGTTATGTCAGGTTGTTCTAAGGACTGCTGATGCACCTCAGATCGCGTACTCCTTGAGAGACCAGGGATTTGATGTATTGGATAAGACTGTAACCGATGATTCTTTTGAATTAATTGTTGGTCCTAGTGAATTGCAACAGCTACAAGCGCAAGGATTTCAAATTGAGGTGCTCTCACAAGGAAGACCTTTTTATGAAATTCAAGCCGAGCAAATGCAACGTATGACACCGTTGATTCCCGCAGGATACCTTGATTATCCTGCGATCGTCGACGAACTATACGAGTATGAAACCCAATATCCCTCAATTTGTAAGGTCTATGACCTCACTACCTGGTACAATCTTTCAGAAACGTATGAAGGAAGTCATGTGTATGCGTTAAAAATTTCAGATAACGTAGACCAGGATGAGGATGAACCAAATTTTTTAATGGTAGGTGCTCATCATGCACGGGAAATTGTCACACCCGTTCTGTGTAATTATTCAATCATGAAGTTCACGACTCAATATGGAACAGATCCGGCTGTTACTGCTGCAGTCGATTCTTATGAAATCTGGATTGCTCCAGTCTGGAATCCAGATGGATATACATATATGTTTAATTTTGATAATTGGTGGCGAAAAAACCGTTTTCCACCTGATGGTGTGGATCTGAATCGGAATTATCCATTTGGTTGGTATTCCTCAGGTTCTGGAAGTACAGACCCATATTCTGAAACGTACAAGGGTGCTAGCCCAGCCTCTGAAGTAGAGACACAAACCATGCTGGTATTTGGTAACGATCGACATTTTGCCAAAGTGCTTGATTATCATTCCTATGGCCGTGAGGTTTTATATGGGTATCTCTCCCTTGTTCATCCGTTTACAAGCTTCCTTCAGTCAGAGGCAGTTCGTCTCTCCTATGCCGTTGGGTATGGCGGCTCAACTCGTCTTGCGAGTGCAGATGGTGAAAATTATCAATGGCACCTTGCCTATAACGGCTCGTATTCTAATCTCATAGAGACCCATACCACGTTTCAACCAACGTACGCCAGCGCTCTCTCTGAAGCAGCATTGGTCTGGCCTGGGACGTTATGGTTGCTACAACGCCCAATCACTATAAGCGGTCATGTGACAGATTCCTATAATGGTTCACCACTGGTTGCTTCAATAATACTGAAAGGAATCACATTTCCTAATGGAGAGCATTTCATGAGTGAACCACGGTATGGGAGATACCATTTGTTTCTCCCTCCTGGGACGTATACCGTGAATTTCTCTGTGGACGGATATCATTCTCAAGAGCATCAGATCACCGTTAATTTATCTAGTGCGGAAATCCTAGATGTTGCCCTCCATCGATTTAATGAACCACCCTCTACACCAACGATTACTGGTGAGACGAAATGCTTTGTCGGTGGGGTGTATGAGTATGTGTTTTCCTCGCATGATCCAAATGATAATACCATTGAATATTTTGTGGACTGGGGCGATGGAACAAATACATCTTGGATTGGCCCCTTCGAAAACGGACAGGAGGTAAACGTCTCTCGTCAATGGTATCGGCCAGGGACCTATCATATCACTGTGAAAGCAAAGGATGTGTATCATGAGGAGAGCGCCTGGTCAGCACCCTTGATCGTGGAGGTTGTTTCCCTCAAACGATCCTATATCTTTGGGTCTATATCGGAGAAGAATCAGACCGAAGAATTTATCTCAGTGAAAGCGAAAAATTTATTGGTCATTATTTCTTCAACACCTCATATCTACCGTTCCGGTGAAAGTATCTTAATTTCGAAAGGTTATACGTTTGGATTTGTTGGCAACAGGTTTGTCGTTGGGATATTCACAACAGCGATCTTCTCGGACTCTCGACCTACCGTTCATCCTCTTTACGACCACCTCAGGTCATTACGACATTCTTGATAATGCGAAGTCTATTTATAGAGGGAATTTGTATTAAATTCTCGAAAGGAGGCTATGCATATCACATCAAAGGTCGTTTCCGCTGTAAAAATACTTTGGGTTGTTTGTGTCGCGTTTACACTTATTTTACCAGGGGCGTATGGTCTACCTGCCATGCTTGATCTGACTCTTGGAATGGACCTGACGTGTGTCTCAAAGATATCTCGGGAAATCCAAATCTCACCAGGGTCAGATTATTGCATACGATTTGATTCACAAAATCTGACGTTAAAACCACAGGATAGTGAACCATCGACGAACGGGTTATCTGAGACCATCATTTCAGCGATAGCAAAGTCGCCCCGATGGATTCAACCTAGGCTTATGAGTCAGTTCCATACTCTCAATGACCCAGAGAGCTATGCAAATATCCTGTTGAATTCGAGTAAACAATATGCTGACGAGATCGCATTTTCCATCGCCTGTTGTCCTATTGGAAGAGTTCCCTCTGCGATGATTCTTAAAGAAAACGCTGAAGCGTTATATGAACATGATCAATGGTTAGCCTATGCTGATATCGTGGAATACGATGATGGAACAGGTGATTATTTTTCTACAATCAGATACACTATTCTTGAGAACGGAACAGAGCAACATTTTGAGTTCCCACCTGAGATTTATTACTGGTATGTGGTGCATCCAAAGATAACTACTGAAGAAATTGATGCAGTGTATGGACCGTTATGGAGAAATTATCTTTTTCAGCATAATGACATAGGGTATCCATTGTTAAAAGAAAAGATATCAACAATCCAGTTTTTTTGGGATAATGAATCGTATTTTCAACCAGGAGCGCGGTTATGGAGCCAGTGTATAGCACAACATCCTACCGCGATTGAGGTAGTCAGCTATTGGATTGGTAAAACCGTGCCTTATCCTGCTGTTGGTGACAGACCTGGGCTTTCTAGTGTGATTGCCCATGAGCATAACGGCTGGTGCGGTGAGCTACAAAAGATAGCGATTGCTGCGCAACGTTCACTGCTCATCCCGTCCATCGCTGCATGTAACGTTGGTGAGGATCATGTCTGGCGGGAGTTCTATGAACGAGGCTGGCATGAGAACGACAACTGGTGGAGTGACACGGGTGGTGCGGTTGATAAGCCTGATGTGTACGCCTACGACTGGGGGAAGAACTTGTCTGCGGTCTACCAGTGGAAGGGTGATGGGACCATCCTTGAGGATACCGCACGGTATATCCATGAAGAGGATTGCATAACTGTCAGGTTTGATGTCAAAGATCTCTTTTTACAACCGGTGGACGGCGCACGAGTCATTGTCCTTGTCAAAGGTCCAAAGGATATCACCTATTACAAACACCTTATCTGGGAGAAAATCCAGGGCATCTGGGATAAACTACCCGAATTTTTAAAAGGAAGACTTTTTACATTTCTTTTTGAAAAGGTGGAGCATCGGTTTGACGCAATCCCTGATATCATTAACGGTTTTACAATTACAATATGGAAATATACGGATGTGCAGGGAAAATGCACATTTACTCTGGGAAAGAACCTTGATTACTTTTTTTTGATTCAGCAGGGTAATTTGAAAAAACCCTGGCAACTCGCACGTCATAATACCCTACGGACTCTTCAGGCAGGCAGCAACAAGGAAGATAGGGTATTCAACATAGTCCTCTTTGATGTCTCTAATAAACCTCAACGGTTTACCAATCATGATTTATCATCTGGAGAATGTCGATTTCGTCTTTCGTTTATGCAGAACTTGTATCAATTGCAGAAGCATTTTATAAACGATGGTATCGGTCGGTATGAGTTTTCAAATGGTGTCGAATGTTTTTTTGTTGATCAAGAAAATTTTCAACGATATAAACAGGGCGATGAGTTCACCTGTTACAATTATCGTGATGTTGCCAGTAGCATGATGAATGCAACGCTCTATCTCTTGTCTCAGGATAATGATTGGTATTTCATCTTTAGGAATCCTGCCCGTGAGACGTATGCTATTGTTGATTTTTCTTTGGATGTTTCAGTTCAGACGACAAAAGACCATGTACAGATTGTTACCCCACATACCTCTCTTTTTGAGATGCCATTGTTCAACATTGGTGATTCGGTTCTTTTCTCTGGAATTGCTACAACGGAGAATGTGACTCTTGCCGTTGATTCTGATCCTTCCACGATTGAATGTCCCGTGGTAAACGGGGAATGGTCGTATGCATGGAACACCTCGGACGCTTCTCTTGGCGTTCATTGTATCACCATTACAAGTGTTGGGAATATCTCTGACGAAAGAACTGTTTTTTTAATTGATGCGATCCCGCCTCATCTTTTTATTGAACATCCATCTGATGGCGCTATCGTTGAACAGAACATTCTTGATATCTCCGGGTATAGTGTTGATAACGTTGAGATCGACCACGTGGAAATCACTCTGAATAATGTAACAAAAATTGCGTATGGTACGACTACCTGGAATCTCTCTTGGGATCTGACAGGATTTCCCCTTGGAGATCATGTCCTTTTGATAACGGCTGTTGATAGCCAGGATCTAGCCACGAGCCATTCATGTTCCTTCGTCCTTAACGAAAGTGGTTATTCCTGGGGTCCTGAGATTGTTGACATCTATCATGATCCTGAAGATCTTGTGAATACAAGCAATGTAATCATCTATGCAAACGTGACCACGACCGGACCGTTTGCTCTGCATACCGTCATCCTCTTCTGTGATGATGGGACGGATACAATATCGTATGAAATGTATCGGTATGGTGAGTACCCTGTGCAGTCTCGTCATGAGGAAGACCCATTGTTCAATCAGTCAAACGCCCCTCTTTTTGGCAAAGAACTTGGTCAGATCCCAACTGGTCAGCTTATTTCCTACTGGGTTGTTGCTATCGATACCGCTGGGAATACGAAACAGTCTGAGGTTTCTTCGTTTACCATCCTCTAAAATCCAGATTTAGTTTTCAAAAACTTTTAAAAGAGGATGTGACATCCCAGATACTACGAAATATTGTGGGGAAAACATCATGAGTCCGATAGATAAACCAAGGAAGCGGGTCGATAACCCAATTCAGAAATCACAAAAGTCATCGCGGAAATGGGTCTATGTTGCACTTGTTCTTATTGTCGTTGTGATTGCTGTTGTTGCAGTTGCATTACTTCAGAATTTATCGTTGATTTCCAACGGTAATGATACAGCAAAGGAAAATCCAGTCGCAGTCTTTGAGACAAGCCTAGGGTCCTTTAAGGTCGAGGTCTTTCTTGATAAAGTACCGATTACTGCCACGAATTTTATTGATCATGCGAACAACGGGTATTACGATGATGTTATCTTTCATCAGGTCATGGCAGATTTCATGATTCAGGGTGGGGACCCAAACGGTGATGGGACTGGTGGCCATGCAGCAGAATATCATCAAGGGTACGGAGATCCTGCAGACCCGGAGAGCTGGGTCATTCCTGATGAATTCCATCCTGATTTAAGCAATGTCCGTGGGACGATATCGATGGCAAACCGAGGACCTAACACAGGCGGCAGTCAATTTTTCATTAATGTTGTTGATAACACGTATCTCGACTATAATGAGGAGCCTTTGACTAGTAAGCATGCTGTTTTTGGCAAAGTCATTGAAGGGATGGATGTTGTCGACACAATCTCCGAGGTCGATACCGGTGATGATACGAAGCCAGAGGTGGATGTGGTCATCTATAGAATAACATTCGAAAGTGAATAAAAAAAGAGGACAAAACATGGTGAATAGAAAGGCAGTGTTTGATACGAACAAAGGCAAGTTTGTTATAGAGCTTTATGAGGATAAGGCCCCGATTACAACTACGAATTTCATTACCCTTGTAAACAAAGGTTTCTACAATGGAATGATTTTCCATCGGGTGATTCCTCAGTTCATGATTCAAGGAGGGTGTCCGAAGGGAAATGGCACAGGTGGTCCTGGGTATTCAATTGATGATGAATTTCATAAGGACCTTAGTAACGTGAGGGGGACCATTGCGATGGCGAACCGTGGACCAAACACGGGCGGGAGCCAATGGTTCATCAACGTGATTGATAATTGTTATCTTGATTTTGATAAAAAACCGTACAGCAGTGCGCATCCTGTGTTTGGGAAGGTTGTCGAAGGCATGGATGTTGTGGATAGTATTGCGAATGTAAAGACCGATGCGAACGACAAGCCGGTTCAGAATGTGATGATTAATAAAGTGACGATTTCAGAATAATCTGATGTGGTTCCTATGGCTGTTCTTTCTGATTTAGATATCGAACAAGCACTTCAGCAGGGTGCGCTTGGCATCGAGCCGTTTGTGCAAAAGAACCTGACTCCGAATGGGTATGATCTTTCGATTGAGGAGGTATTTATCCGAAAAACAGACCAGCATATCAAGAAAGGTATCGCGGTTATCCCACCGCTGACTTGGTTTGCCATTAGTACAAAGGAATTTGTCAAAATGGGACCTCAGATTACCTCTCAGTTATGGATTCGGTCTAGTTATGCGCGAAAAGGCATCTTGGCAAGCTTTGGGAAGGTCGATGCCGGATTTCATGGAACACTTACCTTTGGGTGTTTTAATGCAGGTGATACGGACGTGGAAATCCCGATTGGCGACCGTTTTTGTCAGATTGTTTTTGAACATCTTGAGCAGGCACCAAAAGCGTTGTATCATGAGCGGTCAGGCACGTATCAGAACCAGCGTGGTGTGACGTTACAAAGATGAATCTTTAATCATTAAAAAGATATATATACATATATATTTTTTATCCATTGATAAAACAAAAAAAAAACAAGACTGAAGACTACATGAACTTTAAGAGAATTTGAAGTAAGGGAAACGTGTGAGGGAATCGCTCAAAAAACAATTGTAAGAAAATACGAAGCGACATGTCATACGAGAACGGAATTTTTACAGAGAGCACCCCCCAGTCGCTCTCTGCACCCTTGGTATCTTTCGCTTTTACTCTCACAGAGTACGTTCCTTTTTGACTCCAACTATGAAGTGCAGATTGTTGTACACCAGAATCATACGGTCCAAACCATCCACTAGTGGTGTTATCCCCCCAATCAAAATAATAAAAGACAGCATCTGCATCGAAATCCGTCGTGACGACAGTGAAGAGGTATTGAACGAGGGGTTTCCCGCTAGACGGGCCATCTATTTCTGGGATAGTAGGAGGAGTATTTGTATCATCAATCAAAGCCCACGTTGTATCCGAGATAGTCAACGCGGTCGCATCGGTTACCGATAGGATAACAGAATAGTTCCCTATGCTAAGATAGCTGTGTGTTGGGTTCTGCATATTTGAAGTATTACCGTCACCAAAATCCCAATGAAATTCATACGGTGGAGAACCATTTTCCGCGGTTCCTGTAAACTGAATGATCTGATTAGGAGATCCGTAATAGGGACCATGTGCATCAACATCGAACCCTAGGACGGTGAAATCAGATGCCGATATCGCCGAAATACTTGATTGAGACGTTTTGACGATAACTTTCATTCGACAATTGTCAGATCCACCAGTGTCAATAAGCCATTGGTAGCATCCGTTATTCGGAATATCGGACACAATAGATTCCCAGGGACCTGCAATACCATGACGAGAAATCAGAATATCGACGGTTGATACACCCTGAGATAGTGGAACTGCAGAAAGCCATCGGATATTTCGAATCGATCCACTTCTGAATGTTTCACCACCGTGTGGAGATTGTACCAATACAGAAAGCTCATTTGGTGAAACCCATGGGGAGAACGCCTTCAGTTGGTTTTGATAAGACGGCCACGCTCCTTGTTCCGCTTGTATAACGACATCCTCTCGACCATCATGATCAAAATCACCATCCACAAGAAACGCTGAGAAATCACCAGAAGGAGGCATGGAAAACGTCCCCTCAAGAACCCAATTCCCATTTCCATCGCCTAGATAGGCATATCCAGTTGGGCCAGCATAGCCGACGATATCAAGAAATCCATCACCATTGAGATCACCAAACTGAGGATAATACACCCCGGAGGTGGGTAAACCATTTGATACTGAATCCCAATCATTATTTTGCGCATCATAGATATAACATCCGATACCGTTTGAACCGCTTCCAAGGACAATATCCTCCCATCCATCATTGTTCATATCCCCACAGTCAAGACCATTCCATAATCCTCCAGGAAGTCCAGTCTGTGTCATTGTAAAATTGAACGTACCATCACCAAAAAAGACATGGGTTGCTTCACGGTTCCCTGCAAAATCAGGGAATCCATCCGCATTAAAGTCGGCGGTTTCTAGATTATTATTGTTGTTCCCCCCAGTTAAAGCCCATCTCTGCGACCAAGTCCCATTCCCCTGATTTTCATACAGATGATATCCGTTGCAGCAGCCAAAGGATTGGGAAATAAGATCAAGACGGCCGTTACAATCAAAATCAGCAAGTCCACATTCAAACATTCCCCAGTCTTCACCACCAGTCCCAAGCCCTGTCGCCCAAGGAATCCAATTCGAACCAGTTCCATCCCCTAATGCAGCACCAAGTAACGTATCACCAAATCCAGAACCGGGCGTTGCATAGTTATGATGAATACCCCATACCACATCAAGATTCCCGTCTAAGTTAAGATCCCCTACTTCGATGCCACCATATCCAAAATTACCGACTTGCTGAACAGACCAAGATCCCTCACCCGAACCTAACCACACCATAATCCCATGTTGAGGACTATTTATATACGGTGATCCATGGTCGCCGACACATATGACATCTAAATTTCCATCGTTATTTATGTCAGCAAGTTCTAGCTCGGTGTTACCTCCTTCTTTTGCTGGTGTCTCAAGACCTGTTGATTTTTCGACAAAGACGATCGTTCTATGAAACGGAGAAGGTACCTGATGTGGAGTGATGTTACTTCCAGTAAATGAAGCTGCTGTTAAAAAAATCACAAGAACAATAAGAAAAATTGTAATCAAACTTTTTCTTTTATTATTTTTCATACATTTCACCCCTTGGATATAATATAAAGTTATCTCGCTATATAAACATTTCATGTTTCAATCTACTATGTGAAATGTTTGTAAGGAAAATCATTTTTTTATATAGCATTATATGCATGTGGCTATGCAGATGAAAATCCGGTAATCAAGGAACCATGACGTCTTTCATCAGAATTTTTTTGTTAAAATCTGGCCGTAATCAAAACAAGCTTTCCTTCCGGCATCATCAGGATTCCACAGCACTTTTAATCCATCATGAACAACGGAAAACCCTGCTTCCTTCAGATTCTCATTGATGAGACGAACCGACTCCCCACTCCACCCATAGCACCCAAACGCTGCCGCTTTTTTCTCTTTAAATCCCAACCCATGGAGTTCCTCAAGCAGTGATGCTACTGCAGTAAGGATTCCTTTATTGATCGTTGGAGAGCCAACCAGGATTGCCTTTGATTTGAAGATTTCAGTGATAGCATCGTTTTTATCACTCATGCCAATGTTGATGAGTTTAACAGTAACGGTCTTGTCCGCATGAACAATTCCTTTCGCAATCTGCTCAGCCATCACCCGCGTCCCATTCCACATCGTGTCATAGAGAATGGTAATCTGGTTTTCTTTGTAGCTTTTCGCCCATTTCAGATAGGTTTCTATGATTTCTTTTGGGTCATCCCGCCAAATGACCCCATGGCTCGTACAGATGATATCAACAGGAAGGTTTAGTGCGAGCACCTCATTGATTTTCTTCTCGACAAGCGCACTAAACGGGGTGAGGATGTTTGCATAATACTTCATGGCCTCAGCCATAAGCTCTGACTGATCAACCAGATCGTTAAACATGAATTCCGAGGCATAATGCTCTCCAAATGCATCATTACTAAACAGGATGTTATCACCAGTAAGGTAACAGAACATCGAATCAGGCCAATGCAGCATCGGTGCCTCGATAAACACCAGATCTTTTTTCCCAAGACTAAGATGTTCGCCGGTTTTGACGACCTTGAAATCCCAGTCCTCATGATACTGACCCTTTAGGGATTTCACACCGTTTGCCGTACAATATATCGGTGTATCAGGGATTTGCCTCATCAGCTCAGGCAGCGCGCCACTGTGATCCGTCTCCCCATGGTTCGCTATGACATAATCTATTTTTTCAAGGTCGATTTCTGTAGAAAGGTTTTTGACAAACTGCTTGGCAAACGGACCCCAGACCGTGTCAATGAGCGCGACTTTCTCCTCTTTAACCAGATATGAGTTATAGGTTGATCCACGATGTGTGGATAGTTCATTGCCATGGAATTTGCGTAGCTCCCAATCGATGTTACCGACCCAGGACACATTATTTTTCACAGGGATGTTCATATAAGTACCTCCACCAAATAGTAGTTTCTCGCATTAGTTGATGGTTCTTATAAATTTCCCTGACCCTTTTTAATTAAGGTCTTATCAGAAGGCACATATGTTCTGTCTCCTACATCTTTGATGATAAATGGGTAGTGAAAAATTTCTGAACACATAAACAGATATGGCTATTTAAAGAAAAAAATGTTATATTTTTTCCAATTTACTGACAGGACCCAAATATTTAATTACTACTGAACCATAATATACATTACTAAAATAGGGGGTTATAAATAAAATGAAGAAAATAGCAATTCTGTTTGTTGTAGGAATCCTAATAAGTACAACCATTGGAGCTGTTGGAACACAAAGTACCCAGGAATCGACCCAATCTCTTTCTGCATATATACATACGCCGTCTTTCCAAATACAACCTATTAATAACGAAAATTATCTCTTGATTGAACTTACAGGGACATCCACGTTTCAGACAAAAGCAGGCCAACCACAACTACCAAAAATTGTTCATACCTTTGAACTTCCTTTTGGAGCAAGGGACATCCGTGTCTCATGTAACCCGCATGATATCACCACGCAGCAGATCGACCAAGAAATCAGGCCAGCTGCTCAAATGCTTCCTCTCACTGTTGAATCTCAAAGCCTGGCTGCATATACAAGGATAAAAGACGAGCAAGTCTATGCGATGACAACACCGTATCCAGAGGCCTGGTTCACAACCTCCGTCGGGGTGGGTTTGAATAAGGACAACAAGCACGTCACCTTTGTCAACGTCCATTATTATCCAATTCGATACACGCCAGCGACAGGCATTCTTCATATCGCTAGCGCTGCGGATCTCTCTGTGAGCTATACCGCACCGACATACAACCCATTTCCAGCAACTACCGAATATTACCTGGTTATCATCGCACCAGCATCTTTTGAAAAAGCACTCCAGCCACTCATAGAACATAAAAACAGCTATGGTATGATAACGACACTTAAAACAACTGAAGACATCTACAACGAATTTACCGGTGTCGATAAACCAGAGAAGATAAAATATTTCATTAAAGATGCGATTGAAACATGGGGGGTCGAATACGTTCTTCTGGTCGGTGGATTAAAAAACATGTTTTTTGCGAAACCACGGGATAACGTAAACGAAGGCAGCAAGGCATGGCATGTGCCTGTCCGATACACAAATCTGTATGATAACCCCAAATTCCCCTTAAATGCAGAAAGCACACTCCACGACCCCGGTGTCATCAGTGACCTGTATTATGCTGATATCTATGAAGACGGCGGAAATTTCTCCAGTTGGGATCCCAATGGTGATGGTGTGTTTGCTGCATGGGGGAAACCAGGGGTTGAAAATGATACAGGGGTCGACCTCTACCCTGATGTGGCGGTCGGCAGACTCGCATGCGTGAGTGTTGCTGAGGTACGAACCCTTGTAAAGAAGATCATCACCTATGAAACAACAACCTACGGCCAAGAATGGTTCAACAAGATTGTAGCTATTAGCGGTGACGGGTTCTTAGACCAAGAAGATTTAAACATGCAATGGGACACCACCGGGCTCCCGACAGGGACATATACGATTTATGCGCAGAGTCACAATCCTTCAGCCGAATACGGTCCTATTGAAACCATTAACGTCACGGTCGATAAAACAAAAGAAACCAACCTTACCTTCAACCATGATGACCATTTACGGATTAGCCAATACCCTGGACTACCAATGGCTGAAATCGTGACGGTTTCTGAGGGGAATGTTCTTGGCAACACTGATTTCACTTACACCCCCAATGAGAACGAAGCCTATTGTAATGAGTTTTATTTCTGGGCAAACATGAGCTATGTTTCCGGGGTTCTTACCATCCGGGGAAAAAGCTATGATCCAAAACCATACGGTAATCTCAGTAGCATCCATGTCTGGATAAAAAACAGCGCTGATGAAATTGTTTTTGAGGATTGGCGCAACGACACAGAGATGTACTATGAGGGTGAATACACCACCGGAGAAAAGGTGTTACTTGGCCGGGGCGGTGCCATGTATTATATGCCAGAAGAGTTTGAACGTGAAATCATCTGGGCGTCCAACGGAAAGTTAACCGGAGAGCAAGTCGTGATTGATGCTTGGAGCGAAGGTGCTGGTTTTGTGTTTGTTTCAGGACATGGCAGTCCCAATGTCTGGGCTGATCATTACCCTGGCGTTGCCGGGAACCGCCGGTACTCAAGTGTCACCGGGCTTCGGGTCACCACCCTTCAACCATGGCCACCGTTTTTCTCTAAACCCATATTCCCAATGGACACCATCAAAAACGGGGAAAAACTCCCCATCACGATTATTGGCGGATGTCATAACAGCCAATTCAACGTGTCGATGATCTACGGGTTGCTTGACGGTATGATTTTCCTGCTGCCGAATTTCCCAAAACTGAGCATGTGGTGCTACGGAACACCGGTACCTGAGACGTTCAGCTGGAGGCTTGTTCGGAACCCGCGTGGTGGCTCTATTGCGACCATAGGCAACACGGGTCTTGGGTATGGAATGCCTGGTATTGACCTCACCACCGGTGGCGGTGATGGATGGGTCACCATAGAATTCTTCAAGCAGTATGGAGCCGAAGGACAGCATATACTAGGGCAGGCGCATAAACAGACACTCATCACCTATGCGAACACGTTTGACATGACTGATCTTGCCGCTGGTCATCCAAAAACCATTCAGCAATGGGTGCTGCTTGGCGACCCAAGCCTTATGATCGGTGGATATGAGTAAACCACCATCTTTTTTTTTTTTTTTTTTTTTATTTAATTTATTAATACATAGCTCGGACTATTTTTCCACGATTTCATTGAAAATATCGACAATAAGTGATTTTAAATTGGAAAATATATATAAACCTAATTTCTTATCATTTTATGAGGATGAAAGATATGGAGAACAAAAAAATCATACCAATAATAATCGTAGGGCTGCTCATTAGTATATCATTTTTCTCTGGATGTATACGACCATTTGTTATTGATACACTTAAATGGGATCATATCAATGAAGAAGGAACAGCGGTAAGACTATGGGGACAACTTGATATTATTATTGAAAGCCCAGATAACTGGAATGAAGGATTCGTCTGGGACATTGAATTCCATAAGGACTGGCAAGATTATCTTTATAGGGATTGGGCTGATAACCATTATGGGCTTGGATTGTTTTCGATTGATATCCAAAATCTAAGTCGAACCACGACATATCATTATCGTGCTATCGGAGAAAATATTAAAGTAGTGAATCAATTTGGTGTTGGAAATGATTTTACGTTTATCCCTGGTGGTCCACGTGTTGCTACCGATAATGCTTCAAACATTGGACTTACTGAGACGACGCTTAAGGGAAATCTATGGCATATGGGAGGCGCGTCGTCTTGCCTTGTGTACTTCTTGTATGGAACTGATGTAAATTCATTAAATAAACAAACTCCTCCTCAGAACATGACTGATACCGGGGTTTTCAATGTTACTCTCTCAGGTCTCACTATGAATACTACCTATTACTTCAAGGCTGTTGCTGAAAATGATGCAGATACTTGGGCAGGAATCATCCGGGAGGTCACACCAGGACGGCCAGTGGTGATAACCAGACAACCTGCTGAAATCGGTAAAAATCATGCGATATTGAAAGGGGAGCTGTGGCATATGGGAGGGACCACAGAATGCGATGTCTGGTTTGTCTATAGTGATAAAGGTCCGAATATCTTTGATCAATCAACCTTTCCACAAACCATGAACACTACCGGGGGGTTTCAGATATATGTTGGAAATCTAAGTCCGATTACAAAATATTGGTATAGAGCCATTGCAGATAATGGATATGCGCAAGATGCAGGTGATATCTATGAGTTCACCACCACTCCGACAGCACAGATCAAAAACACAGGGGTTCTTGCACAACCATATCGACCCAGCTCATCTATCTCTTATGAGGATATCCTCTCACATCTCCCCTTACGCTATGCCAAACTTCTTGAAAAGCATCCAGTGCTGCTGAAAGTATTATTACAGCAACCATGGTTTCGAGCAGTGCTTATGAAAATCGGATGAAAGTAAATTTTTTCTCTCTTTTTTTAGATTATCTAGCATTGTCATCTAATGAAGAATGTAGAAAAAAATTACTTCTGTAGATAAATGCTCCCTTCTATGATATTATAATAGATTAGGGAAAAATAAAGAAATAATTTGAGCAAGTATCAATTCGTTCAATTTTGAGCAAAAAACTCTTTTATATTCAGAAGAAAATTCTTTTTTTATAGTGGAAGATATGAAGGGGATTTGCCTGAGGAAAATCATGATAAAATGTAACTCAGCCAGTGAACTATGGTTTCATATAAACGCATGGTTCTTGCTAATCCTCTTTAGAAATTTGAAACATATCGAATGGAGGAAATACGTATGAAAAACAAAAGAAGAAAAATTTGGGCTGTTGTTTTCTGTGCATTTGTACTTGGAACGACGTTTTTTGTCCCTGCAAGCTCTTTACAGGACCCCTCATCGCCTATTCCACATCAGCAAAACCAAGGTCTTCATTCTTATGATGATGCAGAAAAAGATCTCGGGCCGCTGGTTCCCGATCGAAAATATATCCTCTACGATGAGCCTGCACCAATGACAAAAAGCACTGAGAACCCAGATGCTGGCACAAAAAAAGATGCAGGGAATGAGTTTAATTATGCTACACCGGTCTATCCTGGTGAATGCATTGATAATACCCCTGGTCGGGGAAGAACAGGCACCGTGACATATACTGATATGGCGGATTGGTACGTCTTTTCGATAAGCCACGGTCAGGATGTCACCATCACCCTTGTACCGCAATCAGGGTTCGACATCGACCTTTTCTTGTTTGATACGAATCAAATCGAGATTTCTTCATCGACCAACCCAGCAAGTGACCCTGAAGCAATAACCCATACTGCAGCATACACCGGATACCATTACATCAAAGTACTCTACATAAGCGGAACAGGAATCGGTGGGTATACGTTTACAATAAGCATAACAACGCAGAATGACGCAGCCAGCGGAAATGACGCATCAGATGTGTTCGCCACAGCTCTTTCTATCTCCCCGGGGACCTACACCGGCTATCTAGACATGAACGATCCTTATGATTTCTATAAATGTACTGTGCAAGCTGGCAAAGGCATTCATTTCACTTTGGAAATGAAAGATACCGCCTTGCTCTCTGATTTTGATATTACGTTGTTTTCGCCAAACGGAACACTGGTCTATGAAGAGAACGCCTATTATAATGACGAGCTTTTGTATCCCGCCTCAGAAACAGGGGAATGGAGGGTCTGTATCGACATATTCCCCGGATGGGTTGATGTCCCTCATCCGACAGAATGGGACTACTACTCCTACGGCTCAGGAGCATATGTCTTGACCTTTGATATCGAAGAGAGCGCGTCAGTCCCACCATCAATACCACAACCGCAGATAGTCCCTGTTGCACGCACCTTCAAAGTTACAAATGATCCCCTTAGCACCAAGGATGAATTTGGATATTTAGCAGCAATCCCGGCTTCGAACTACCTTAAAGGAGGAATGCGACATGCTGCCCCTATCATATATGAGGGAGATGACACACCAACAAGCTACTATGGAACTGAAGAAGATTGTGGAACAGTAGATGATACAACCCAGTACCTCATCGATGATTGGAATACCTATCTATCAAATCAAGGGATGGATTCATATCTCTATGATGTCCCAACAGACCCTGTTATCGCAGCAGCAGACATCGCACAGAAGTTCTGGACTGCTTCAGATCTTGCTGTTGTCGCAGTGGATGGAAGCGGCTATACGGATGATGTGAAAACTATTTTAAAACGAACAAAAACCATCACCAGGATTGTCGAAGTCGACGAGATACAGAACGATGACCCAAAGATTTCAAGTGATCTGGGGTATATGATGCTCCTTGGACCAAAATGGGGCGCCCTCGGTGTCAATGTTACAGGGATTACCATAACAAGTGGCGGTCAGACTGGTGCCTTACTCACCCAGGTGTACCCGAAATACATTGATATGAGCTCTGACGATTGGCCTACACCGTATGATGGCATTGGGAATGCAGGTGACATTTATCATCCTGTATCACGCATTGGACTATGGTCCGCAAGCACAGGGGTAGCAACGAACCAGTTCGATATGCTCCGTGTGACAAAATATGCAGGGGATCGCTATCATGTTCGCGTGAGAAACGCTGATTCTACACTTACCGCCAAGATTACAACTGCCGAACCTTCTGATCTTCTTGTGTACCTTGTTGATCCTCATGGTTATGTCCGTGCTCCTGATATGCCGATATGGAACGGGCCGGTAAATCCGATTCATGTCTGGAATGGTCTTGAAAACCCTACAAATAACCCCTGGAGATGCTGGAACCCAGAGTCGCATACAGAATTTTCTGCGGAGGTATTACATCCTGAGGAAGGCTGGTGGACTGTCATCGTCGTCCCACGGTATGCTGTCGGGGTAGAGAAAATCAGATACACGGTGACCGTTGACCAACGAACCGTGAATGCAAAACGAGCAGACGCTGAAGTGTCGGCAGCAAATGCTGCGGTGATCGCTTCCTTACATCATGCGCCTCTTTTATATGTCTCTGAGGATGCGATACCCTCGGTGACGGCAACCGCTTTTACTGCACTTGGGGTCAATACGGTTATCTTCGTTGAACGAGGGGATATCGGCAAAGTAAGTTTCCCTGCAGGTATTACTGTTCAGGCTGATTTGACTGATATGCAAGACATCATTGATCACATAAAAACGTATGACGGCTCGGAGAACTTCATCACTGTTACCTCGCTAAAAACAGGCAAAGGTTTCTTCGCGCCGGCTACGTATCTAGCTGCCTATCATGGATCGCCAGTCCTTCGCATTGAGGATGCAAAAGGCAACCCAGCGGCAATGGCTGATCGTATCGAAACCTGGCGACTTGGGGATGGAGATTATTATCATGGCGCCCGTGCTCCCGCGCATTTGCCTGATGCAGACGAACCTGTCGATCAAAACCCCATTCGATTACTGACCGCCATGCTTCAGTTCTTACGATCAAAGGACCCCTCGGTGCTTCCTCCGCTGGGGATGGATGCTGACCGATACTGGCGTGCCGAGATGCACAATGAAACCAAACAATGGATTGCGAGTTATAATCTTGATCTTAAGGGACAGGAGGCATACTGTTTCGTTGCACCGAGAACCGATATCTATCTGCCATTACATTCGGTCATGATTGGAAACAACTCTTATGCAGGTCATATACCTGGTGACACCCCTGCGTATTCCTCCGCTATCATCGTTCGTAGCGTGCTTTACCCAGCACTTATTTTTGCAAACCCCAACCGAAATACCACGACATCTCAATTGATGAATTTCCCGGATGGTGATTCTTGGACATACAACAATGGACAAACCGAAATAACCTATTCAAGTCGTACGGTGAAACAGTGTTTCAGCTCGCATTTCAGAACCTTCGAAGGACATTGCCTCTGGGATGCACATCTCCAGACGATGAATAACGGTGTCAGCGCGTTCTACTATAGTGGTCATGGCACCGGGGGCAGTGGTATCTCTGCACAGTATTATCAGACTGAGCATTGTAACTATCCTGAACAGATTTGGTGGGATGCCTGGCGTGGCTACAGCGGGTTTGACAATTGGCGAATCGTGAGAAACAATGGAAAAAGCTGGTATAACCCCGAACCACCATCCCTATACGATATCATCCAATATGACCATGTCGATCGACTGCTTGGGAATCTGAAAAGCTGCGCTGTCTTCTATCAATCTTGCTCGACAGGCGATGGGTATGGTCCGATGGTGTATCTTGACCATGGAGCGGTACTCTGGTATGGAAACGCGGGATCAGGGCTCTGCCCCGAGGCTGATTTGATGGATGACAAGTTCTTCGAAAGCACGATGGTACATGGCGAAACAGTCGGTCAAGCCTATTCGAAAGAGGTCTGGCTCCATTATCGTGACTTCACCACCCTTGACCCTGTTTCGATGTATGGTTCCTCTACAAGACGCATCACCACCCTCCAATGCATCTATGGAGATCCAACCTTGGTAGTGTTCAGCCCTGAATGGATATCACCGGTACCGATAGTTGGCTAAACCTCCCCTTTTTTTTTTTGTTGTGTGTATATAGTTAAGGAGTCCCTGGTTTCTTATTCTGTCGTGAACGGTGTACAACCTCGCTGATTCGTTTCGCTCGTGTTTCTTTTGTTTTCGCGCTCTTCACCCATCCACAGTACATGTTTCTATAGCTGTTTGCGAAGCGTTGAAAATTATCCCATGCTGTGCGATCTGCAAGAAGTGCTTGTTTCAGATCTGAGGGGATTCGCTCCTTGACCTTGTTTGTATACGCAGCATCCCATAATCCCTGTCTTTTTGCTTCTTTGATTTTTTTTAAACCTGCTTTGGTCATTTTTCCAGAGGCAATCATCGCTTCAGCGTTTTGTTTGTTTATTTTCGACCAGATGCTTTTTGCTTTCCTTGGCGAGTATTTCAGGATGAATCGATCGTCATCGATTTTTTTCAGTTTGCTATCAATCCAGCCAAAACAGAGTGCCTCTTGAACAGCATCGATATGGTTCAAGTAATGTTTGCCAGAATGTTTCTTATAATGCAGAAGCCAGACTTCTTTGATGATTGCATGGTTCTTCTCAAGCCATGTGCGCCATTCATTTCTAGTGGAAAACAATAAGGCTTCTTCAAGACTCATGCACCTGTCTCCTTATTAAAGATATGAAAACAAGGATTTATTTTTTTTTATGTGGGATGGTCTGATGATACTTACGAACGGTTGCTGATGGAAATGACGCTATTTGTCTTTTTCTCAAGGGATAGTATTTAATAATTGTTGTTATGCATTATACACTACTTGCAAGACCTTCCTATTTCGCGGTGTTACAAATGAAAAAACACTTTACTGGCGAACTTATCGCACCCTGCGGGATGAACTGTACCGTATGCAGTGGGTACCTTGCTTTGAACCATCAATTGAAAGATACGGGCATACATATACCGTACTGCAAAGGATGTCGACCAAGAGACAAACAATGTGCGTTTCTTAAAAAAAGATGCAAACGACTTCAAAATAGGACCGTTCACTTCTGTTATGAATGTTCAGAATACCCTTGTGAGAACCTTAAACAAATCGATTTGAGATATCGGACGTTTTTCCGGATGAGCTTTCTTGAAAACCTCAGGGATATCAAGGAAAACGGTATGGAAACATTCCTAAGGATACAGGAGAAGAAATGGCGCTGTCCAACCTGTGGGGGCGTCATATGCTGTCATAATGGACTGTGTTTTTCCTGCGATACAGAAACATTAAAAACAAAGAAAAAAATGTATCGATGGGAAGATGAGTAAAAAACAGGTTGCGTTCTGTGGGTACAGATGCGATATATGCCCTGCTTTTGTGAAAAATAAAGACAAACTCATCGATAGAACAGCCATACGAAAGGGATGGAACACTTTTTTTGGTTTTGATGTCCCTGAAGAACGTATCATCTGTATGGGTTGTGGTGAGGTGGGAGATTGTTTGGATACCGGGTGTCCTGTTCGCCCCTGTGCTCTGAGCAAACATCTACAGAATTGCTCGTTCTGTGATCTCTTTGGATCCTGCGAAATGCTCAAATCGCGTGCAGACATCCTTGATGAGATTAAAAGGAAATATCCTAGGCATATTTCATCAGAGGAGTATGCCATATTCTTTCGTCCCTATGAAGGAAGAAGGGAATTGAAGAAACAACGGAAGGAGCGGTGATTTCATGGGGTACAAACGGAAGACCTGGCGGGAGAAACTTGCTGATAAACCAGGGTTGCCGAAGGTCTTAAAGCTACAGAAAAGTTTCCCATGTTACAACGCAGTTCATAGGATGGGTGCTGATGTTGGCGACGATGTTGTTTTGGTAAACCCACATGAAATCGTTGCCCTCATGAAACAAGTTCCGAAAGGCAAGCTTATTACGCTTATCAATATTTGTAAGACGATAGCGAAAAACCATCATGTTCAAGCATGCTGTTCACTGACAACTGGGATTTTTATCATGACTGCAGCAAATGCAGAGGAAGAAGCGAAAAACCAGGGAACCTCCCTACATATTCCGTATTGGCGTACGGTAAAGGCAGACGGCTCCTTAAACGAAAAATACCCTGGTGGTGCGCTTGCTCAGAAAACCAAACTAAAAGAAGAAGGATTTACCATACGGAAAAAAGGAAAGAATTTTTTCGTAAAAAATTATACGAGATATATCATAGAGGTGTAACAATGAACGAAAATGAATGTTGCCCGAAATTTGATCCCACACCTTGGGATGGCAGGCTGTTTGAATGGAACCAGAAGAGATTCATAAAGGGCACCGTTGCCACGTTTCTTCATATACCTTTGAATTTTGGAACGGTTATAAGAAGACTTGATGAAAAAGTACGGAATGCTTCTGCCACGACCACGGACCAGGTCTGCTTATCAGAACATACATCGAAGTGGAATATGAATGTGTATCTTGCGGTTGATAAGCAAATTCCTGAAGTAGAGAATATAACGCTAAGCGGGAAGTTCCTTATGAAAGTCTACGAAGGTCCGTTTCAAGATACTGGAAAATGGTGCAAGGATTTTGAACTGTTTGCGTCAAGCAAGGGTGTACAGATTTCGAAATGGTATATGTGGTATACGTCATGTCCGAAATGTACGAAGAAATATGGGAAAAACTACGTGGTGATTGTCGCGTTGGTAACGTAATCTTTCATTTTGGTGTTGCCCCATGATGCCAAAACTAATCCTGCATAATTCGATAAGCATCGATGGTTCACTTACTTCTTTTGAGCCCAACATGGAACTGCATTATCGGATCGCTGGATGGTATAAGCCGGACATCCATTTGATTGGTTCAAACACCATAACAGCGGGTGTAGCGTTGTATGGAGATGGTGTTCCTCAGGAGGAACTTTCTGATTTTCAGAAACCAAAGCGGAATAAGCATCTCCCCGCATGGGTGATTATCGACACAAAGGGGAAATTGGAAGGAATATTACATACCTGTAGGCGCTTTGAGCTATGCCGAGATATAATCGTACTGACTTCAAAAAAGACGCCACAGCGATATCTTCGTTATTTGGACAAACGGCAATATACATATCATTGCGTCGGACACGATCACGTAGATCTACGACAAGCACTTCCGCTGGTATCCAAGGTATATCACGTGAAGACCGTTTTAACTGATACTGGGAGGATTCTTGGGAATCTTCTGCTTGAGCAAGACTTGGTTGATGAGATAAGCTTGCTTGTTCATCCGGTCATCGTTGGCAAGAACGCCTATCATATGGTTAGCGACATCCAGAAAAATCATAAGCTGACCTTAGTGAAATGTCAGCGGATGGAACAACAGTATGTCTGGTTCGTCTACAAAGTGATAAAAAAAAGAGAGTCTCCTATTCATTGAACCTGAATCGTGATCAGCAACATGTGTCGTTGTTAGTATTGTTTTTGTTCTTTTAATTTAATAAACTCTTACTCCACTCATTGCTCATTTGCTCCGGTAAAGACGCTGACAAAATGTGCGACAATCCCGATACCCCAATCGAACAACGGGCCAAGCATGATTGCTATGATACTATCTCCTGGTTTAGCGCTCATCCAAAAAAAGATGAACAACCCGATGTTCACCACCACATAGCAGGAAAAATGGATATGGAAGCCCGCCTTGTCTTTCGCTTGTTTTTTCTTTTGCCGTATTCTCTCTTGAGCCCTCTCCAATAGCATCAGAAGAACTCTATGATATTCTTCTGTTTGTTATCTCCATAAGCAATACGCGAGATACCAGAACAATTGTATGGAACAATGTTTCGGAAACCTCTAATGATTCGCGTGATATACATATTACTGGTGATAAAAAATGGAAATGGATTTGGAGTTAACCAATACAGAAAAAAAAATAAAAAAAGAAATGAAGCACTTCATGGCTCTCAACGTGCTGAGCATTGCCTTTGGTGGTATCGCACTGGCGTTTGCGATTTCCTCCCTTACGGTAAACGTATTGGCTTTGAAGTCGACTGATTCAGTAAGCCTGCTGAATGTATTTTCAAACATCGGCATCAGTCTGGTTGTTGCATGTCTAGCACTGTGGTTTATCGTTTCTACTGCTGAAGTGCTCAGCAAATTCGATGATATTCAGGGAGAAAAAAATGGTGAAAATTTTTTTTCTCGCGAGACGCTTACTGAACGAATCGTGAAACTTATAGGGTTATACCGAGAAGAAAAGCCCCAGATAAAAAGAATGATCCTTGTAAGTAAAATAGCAGGTATTTGCTTTTTAGTAAACGCGCTCGTTCAAACGATTTTGCTTGCTTTTAATCTCAGCACAGGAGATGTTTCAGTAGCCCCTGCAATTGGGGGAATACTTGTCAGCCTTGTCATGGGAATAGTTGGGTTTTTCCTCCCCTCTTCTTTTCGTAAATATTCGGTATGCTGGGAAGAACGACTGTTCAGAAGCAACGAAGTTGAAAAGCAGATTGCATCCTTCATGGAGGAACCAAAGTGAATAACAGACGGACACAGTACGAGATCTATTGGGAGATACTTACCTATTGCAAAACCGCTCGGTCGATCACACAGGTTATCCAGCGTTGTAACCTTAACTCGAAAATTGGGCAAGAGTATGTTGATTTCCTGACCATGAAAGGGTACCTTATAAAGACAACGGCGGGGAATAAATCCCTGTATACCACGACAGACGCGGCGAAGGGATATGTGGAAATCTTCATGAAACTGTATCTTGAGCTGTTCAAGAACAGCCCAGAATTCAGGCTTTGAGTTGCCCATTACCAATCCTAAAGGATGGCTTATACATCTGGTTTTATGGGCATAAGAAGGTTTGAATCTGGAGGTTTATTAATTAAATGGAAATTTATATAAGCAACGATTCGTTTTTTAGTTCAAAACTAAAATGTAGGTGGTGAGAAAGAAATATGATAGAATGGTTAAATATTATAGCTGGGTTGATACTCTGTGTGAGTTTTTTAGATGCAGTGCCAAGCTTACAAAAATTTGCAAAATGGTTAGGCAGTTTTGACACGATAATCGGTATTATCATCATAATCTATGTTCTGTGGGTTGGTGCGTGGGGTTCACTACAAGGCATTTTCGCGCTTATTGCCGGGTTGATCATGATTATAGGAATTCTACCTGCTATTCCTGCTGTAGGAAAATATTTAGAAAAATTAGCCAAGTGGCTTGGTGGATTCCAGGGAATAATTGGAATTATCGTCCTTATATTAGGGATACTTGGTGTACTTGAAATATTGGTCTAATTCAAAATCCAATATTTTTTTTTTTAAAAAAAAAGAAATCACCTTCATCTAAAGCCTACCAGATATCGATGATGGTGGATGAGAATGAAGAGGTATTTCGCTGAGGGTATCGACACGTTTATATTGGTTTTTTATAAGCTATGGTAGTGCGGTCATCGCAGGATCGTATATCGAAATTCTTGGAATCGCATTTGCGTTTGGGTTGTCGTTGCTTGCCTTGGTTTATGCGATTGGTGGCATCTCTGGTTGTCATGTCAATTCTGCAGTGACCCTTGCGATGCTTGTTCGCTGGAAAGATTAAGTCAAAGGAGGCTGTTGTATATATTGTGATGCAGTGTATCGGAGCGGTTGTTGCCCCCGGGAGTTCTTTGGGTGGTAGCACAAGGCTAGGGTGGATATTTTTTGGTCGCTGATGGATTAGGGGAGAATGATTATGGAGTGCTTTCCCCCGCTGAGTATTCTCTTCTTGCTTGTTTTATCGCTGAGTTGGTGCTTACCGGGCTGTTTGTCTTTATCATCTTTGCATCCACAAGCACCTCTATACCCAAGGGGTTTGCGGGTATTGCTATCGGTTTTACGCTCGCATTTGTTCATATCGTAGGGATTCCTATCACTGGCACCTCTGTGAATCCCGCACGAAGCCTTGGTCCAGCGGTGTTTGTTGGAGGTGAGACGTTGATGCAGCTGTGGCTCTTTTGGCTGGCCCTTATCCTTGGGGGTGTTCTTGCTGCGCTGCTTTGGAGTTATCTTTTTGAAAAACCCCGACCGAATACATAACAGTAATAAGAAAAAGTTTCCTATAAGATTCGTTCGAGTTTCCCAGCAAGCGGTGTAAGCAACAAAATATGCTTCTCTTCCTCTTTTTTCAAGAACTCAAGGTGTTTAAAAAACTGGTCAGAGGAACTTCCTTTCCATATCTTTTGTAGGAATTCTTTATCTGTATACGTATGCAGTTTCGTATAGATATCCAGGACGAGGTGCTCGTTTTTTAGCAGTTCTGTGATGATTTCTTCATCCCATTTGCCTTTGAAGTCCATGTCTTTTTCCTTAAGGCTAGCATAGTCTTCGATGGTGTTAACCGTAACATCTTTGAAATTTTTGATTAGTTGTGTAAGAATTGTTCTATGTTTCTCAGAGTCATGGGAAATTTGAAACAAGGCGTTTCGGTAACTATCGTTTTTAATCGTCATATATGCCTGCCATTGCATGATGTTCTCAAACTGTGTTTCCAACCAGTAAGCTTTGCCAAGAAGGGATAAGAATTCATCCTTCGTCGTAATTTTAAAATCAGTATCGCTCATGGACAATGTTATCTCATTTGCGGTATAAAACCCCTCTGTTTCTTCTTTTCAAAAAAGACGGTACCTGTATATGCTTTTTTCTCTTTAGAATTTTTTGTTAAACAGGTAGAAGAGCAACACCAGGAAGATGAGATGGACGGAAAATCCAACTCCAAGGTAGACCCCATCATGGCTGCCGGTCGTCAGTAATGTATTTAGTGCATTAAATGTCCAGAAGTTTGGGATGACGCCAAGGACGTATTTCCAATCCTCAGCGATAAAAAAGGAAAATAAGGGGAGGAAAAAGACGCTGCCCAGCATCTTGAAAATCGCGAATGCTTGGATTTTGTTGTTTGCAAGGTTATTGACGATGAGTGCGAGAACCGGAGCAAACAGGGTGAACAGGAGAGCGATTGGGAGAAAGTCGAAAAGGGAGATGTCAATTAAGCCGGAGAGCAGAGGGAAGAAGAAAACAAAAACAAAGCAGAGGCACATGATAAAGAGGATGCGGTAGAGAAGATAACTAGTTCGTGATATCGGCATGACTCGGAGTACCGTAAGGAGGTTTTCGTCTCGTTCGTCCATGATGAGGAATGCGATGATGAACCCGAAAATCATCGGGAAGAAAATAGCAAACATCATGAAAAGAAGTGAATAGTACCTGGTGAGATCATACACGGTGTCAGATATCCAGGGGATGATGAGTCGGCAGAGAATAACTAAAACAATGGGAAATACGAAGGCGGAGTAGAGTAAGATACGGTCTCTGATGATGTTACGGATGTCGTTGACCATGAGCTGTGCGATGGATACCATGGTCAGGTTCCTCCCTGGATGATGTGCTTGTAGAATGCTTTATGTGCGAGATAGTAACATATCCCTATCCAGATGATGAGGTATACTACCGCGTAGACGGTATCAATAACCTCAATCTCAGTGAATGTCCCTTTCAGCAGAAGGAACGATGCCTGGGTCGGCCACAGATAAAATACGGTATTTTCATAAATATGGCTGGTATGCAGCAGTGGTGGGAGGAAAAGGACGATGAATGCCAGCATGATCATAAGCAGATATTCATTTAGGCTGCGGCATCGGGAGACAAAAATGAACCCTATAAGGATCAGAAGTACAGAGGTAAGGATAAGGCCGGTGAGAAAGTAGAAGATGTTGAAATCAAAACCTTGGGTCAGAAAAAGAAAAAGGGTCCCTGTGACAAGAGATAAAAGAGTAAGCGAAATGATTTTTGAGAGGAAATAGGTATTGATTTTTATAGGGGTGACAATGAGCGCTTGGAGAGTGTTTTCTGTTTTTTCAAATAGGACTAACGCACCTACAAACATGATGCCGATAAGCATGGGGTCAAAAAAAAGAAATGTCGTACGCATTTCCAACGAGTTCATCAGCGGCACTGCTTCGATCATGAGGTAGTAGAGTATAACGCTTGCAAAGGCGATATAGATGATTTTATATCGTGATTGAAGAACGATTTCCCATCTAAGCATGGTGAGGAGTTGGTTCATTTCAGCTGCCTTCCTGTAACTTTTATAAATACGTCATCAAGGGTCGCTTCCTGTGTGTGAATGGTTTGAACCAGCCCACTGTTAAGGAGTTTAATAAATGTGGTATCCGAGCCAAGGTTTGCTAAGGTGAACTCCTGGTAAGTGATCTCTCCGTTGTTGATGTATTCTACTCGCACGATTTTTTTCCCATGTTTCAGTTTCAGGTCTTTTGGGTTTTCGACAAGAGTTAATCTGCCATCGACCATAAAACCAACACGGTCGCAGAGCTCGTCAGCATCGTTCATATTATGGGTGGTAAGAAAGATTGTGGTGCCCTCTTTCTTTTTTTCATGGATGATGTTTTTTATCTGACGGGCGCTGACTGGGTCTAGACCGGTGGTTGGTTCGTCAAGGAAGAGCATCTTTGGGTTGTTGAGGAGTGCTCGTATGAAGTTCAGCTTGGTTTTCATGCCTTTTGAAAATGAGCTGACGCGTTGGTTTGCTTCTTTGTCAAGGCCAACCATTGCCAAGAGTTCATGTGGGTCAACCGTTGTATTTGGATAGAATGAGGAGAAGAGTTTGAGGTTTTCAAGGGCAGTGAGTTTTTGGTAATGGTTGGGGAATTCGAAGCAGACACCGATGTGTTCGTAGAGATTGTTTTTCCATTTTTTTAGGTTTTTTCCAAGAAGTTCTATGCTTCCATCATATCCTCTGAGCAATCCGATGATGACTTTCTGGGTGGTGCTTTTTCCAGCACCATTTGGCCCAAGGAACCCAAAGATTTCCCCTTTTTTTATGTGGAACGTGACCTCATCAACTGCTTTTCTCTCTGCTTTTGGGTAGGTAAATGACAGGTTTTGTATGGCAAGAACGTTTTCTTCTTTTATTGATGGTTCGAGGGGTGTTTCCGCTGGCAGTCGAAAAACGCCCTTTGTTTTGCAGGCGGGACAGGTGACGTCGATTCTTTCACCGGGGTTCCCTTGGATTATAAAATTTTTTTTGCAAAGGGGGCATGCGATGGTGGTTGCAGTCATGTTTTTTTCACATCCTCATCCTTTCGTGGTCCTAGGTATATGTGTGAAACCTATAATTTTTTATGTCATACATGTATGGTAGTTTATATATGATGTGGTCGTTTTCCCTATATGCGAAAACTCATAGTGGAAATCGAGCCAAACCAGAATATCAAACGTCTGTTCAGCTATTTTCTTGATAAAATCGAGTCAATTGAACTACTTGAATTAATCAAGGTGGATTTCAGGGAAGAGACAAAACTTGCGCTATCAGCGATAACCCTCAAGGAAGGTCATAGCATCGAAGAATTTCGCACCAATGAGTTCATCGAAATGCTCTCCGTATTAAAACAAGATGGAAACAAGTATATTTGTTTATCGAAAGCGCGGTTTCTGAGGAAATTTTCCTTGGTCCATAATCTTGATTATGAAAAGTTGACAAAGGACTTTTCTTTCGACATCATCTGGGATACGCCAACCCGTTTTTCACATGATACATTGGTCTGTAGTGTCATTGGCTCTGAGGAGAATTTGAAGCGATTCCTTGACACGATCACCTTTGCCGGTGCAATCAAGCAAGTGAGTTTTAAAAAAGCGACGTACTCTGAACATTCGCTTCTTTCGTGTCTGACAGATAAGCAGAAAGAGGTCCTTTTTGCAGCAAACAAGTATGGATATTACTCATATCCTCGGAGGATCACTAGTGCGCAATTAGCAAAAAAGGTTGGACTGAGCAAACCGACGGTGGTGCAGCATCTACGAAAAGCAGAGGTGCGATTGATCGCAAATCTTCTTGCTGGATATTGAAAATTTTACCCAAAAAAAAGGATTGAAGATGAAGTATCCTTCTTTGAGTTCTTTTGAAAAATCCTCTTGCATATTGGAGAAATACCAGATGAAATTTTTAGAAGAGGTTTTTTTTTCATAACTGGTTTAACCTCCTGTCTTTTTTCGATTGCCTTACCCGAAACAGATGATAAAAACCAATAAAGTCCTCGAAGAAGCGGTTTTTACATCGAAGTCACGGTTGTCGATTCTGTCGGGTTCCTCTGTGTCCTCTGAATCAGCATCTCGATGGCAAAGCCCATAATAAGAACAAAAATAATTGTCAGTGTCAACCGCGTTATCATGAATTCAAAACCTAAGAATTGCAGTTCAGCTAACTCCTGCGGAAGTTTAATGCACGCCCACGAGGACAAAAAGAGAATGATATTTGAAATTTTCGCTCCTTTTTTCATAAGCGATGATGCAATGGGAAACGCTACGTAAAGCGGACCGGTGGGCAACATTCCGAGGAACACTGATACGATAACGCCTTTTACTCCGGAACTCTTTCCTAGATATTTAACGACCATTTCATTTGAAATAAAAACAGAAAAGATACCCATGATGATCATTACTGCTGGTAAGATAAGTATCATTTCAAGAAAATAATTTCCTGCTGTGTTGATCACTGGTTCAGTTTTCTCTGGGAAGATCATGAGAAGTACCCCGGTGAGAAGGACAACTATGATAAGAACCAGTGTGTCTCGAACAAGCCCTGGTTTTCTCTTCTTTGTCTGTTGTCTCATAATACCATCCCCATCAGAAAGGCAATCGCTAATGCGATCATAAAGCTAAACCCATTTCGTAACAACGCCATTTTTTTCCCAAGTTCTTTTATCTCCAACGGAAGGGTAATTACTCCAATCATAGTCACGGTGGTAAGAAACGCAGCAACAGCTGTTATGGATGCCCCGTTTTCAAGCAGAGACGCACCTAAAGGAAAGGCAAGTAACGCTGGGATATGCAGGATGGCTCCAGCGATGCCAATGAGAAAGACACCAGCTGGTCCTGATTGGGTTCCGATGAATTGTGATATTTGTTCAGAGGTGATAAAACCTAAGAGCAACCCAATGATAACGATAATGATTAGGGTCATTGGTAGAATACCCACGAATGCTTTCCCCGCGGTCTTTAACGAGTGTATTGCTTTTGGTTTATCCTTTACAAACGCAAGGATGATGCCTATGAGCGCGATTACATTAATTATCAGTACTGTACTATTCATGAGATGTCACCACGATGTTCCATGGAACCTGCGAGAAGCTTTACGATCGAATCATAATAAGAATCATTTTCATTTGTGTTACCGCATAAACAGCGTGTGGTTCGTTTGCCGGCATACGGATGATATCATCCTTTCTTACCGTGGATGATTTCCCAGAGATTGTAATAGTTGCCTCTCCGTCAATGATAAGCACTAAAGCATCATACGGTGCAGTATGTTCGCTTAAGCCCTGATTCTTATCAAATGCAAACACGGTTACGCTGCCTGTTTTCTTGTCTATTAGTGTTTTACTAACGATAGTTTCGTTCTGGTATTCCACCAGATGTGCAGCCTTGTTTGCTTGATGATGTGTTGTCATATTGTTTATCACCGTTTGGAAAGGTTAATTAGTATCTTTTTGATACAGAGTATAGAATGTATACTATGTTTAAATACTTGATAGTTTCCAGATAGATACCATGAACGAAACATGCACAGTCTATACAACAATGAATCTCATCTCAAAAAAATGGTCCTTAGTCATCCTCCTGGAGATATATAAAGGAACAAACGGAAAAAAACGATTCTCAGAATTAAAAAATAGCTTACCTGATATCACCGCAAAGATATTGTCTACCCGGTTAAAAGAGTTAGAAAAACAAGGGTTGATTTATAAAAAAATCCATACCGCCCACGTTCCAGTAAAATGTGAATATTCTCTTACGAAACGAGGAAAAGAGTTCGTCGAGATTATTAAACAAATTAAAAAATGGGCGTTAAAATGGTACATCGACAATCCGGTATGCGAACACTTGAATTGCACAAACTGTGAATAATAAAAAAACATACTCCACTGCGATGAACCGTCACGTATTTTATCAAGAATTTTTCGAATTGGTGCTCCATACCTCCTTCGAAAAGACATACTACCTAGGAAACGTATTACCATTTAGGGTCTCCTTTCTTTGTGGCTTTGAGTATTCATGTCTACGCCGCAGGGGTTACTCGCGTTGCTCTCTACTCCATTTAAGAGTAGGAACGTCAGTTTTTATTTTTGTTTGTTGCTCATACCAATTCGATTTCTCGAAAGGTAACTGTCTCTACAATAAAATTTTTCTTAAAACAAAACATCATGGATTACAACATCAACAGACTCGCAGCCATGATAAACATACCAAATATTAGACCAAGTATCGCACAGTGCCCATGCCCATATTCGTGCGCCGCCGGCAACAGCTCATCTGCTGAAATATACACCATAATCCCTGCAACAAAAGCCAAAATGAACGATAACACCCACTCTGATAAAAACGGCAATAATATCAGAAATCCAAACACCGCACCAAGCGGCTCGGAGAACCCTGATAGGAAAGAATACAAAAACGCTTTCTTTTTATCACCTGTCGCGTAAAAAATCGGCATAGAAACAGAGATGCCCTCAGGGATATTATGAATAGCAATTGCAAACGCAATCAGCACGCCTAATTCAACATTAACAATCGTTGAACCGAAGATTGCAATCCCTTCAGGAAAATTATGGATGGCGATGGCCAGTGCAGTTAAAATACCAACTCGCATAAGCTTTTCATCAACTTTTTTTTCCTTCTTGTTTATCTGTGTGCAGTGATGCGGGTTTTCGAATTCAGGGATGAATACATCAATTATCCCTATCGTTATCAAACCTGCAAAAAAAGCATAGATCCCCCATAACTCCCCGATCCCGTCAAAAGCCTCAGGAATGAGCTCTACGAAAGAGACGTACAGCATTATCCCTGCGGAGAGCCCGAGACTGAAGCTAAGATATTTCATTTTTGGTTTCTTTATAAAATACGCAATTGCACTTCCGATGCCTGTTGACAATCCCGCGATTGTGGTAAGCAAAAAAGCCATGAAAAGATTTTCAGGCATCATATCGGGCAATTACTCCTGGTATCGTAATATATTAAGATAATTTATATAATTTCTCTTTTATTTCAAAATAGACAAAAAAAAACGCTAATCTGCCACGAGAAACGTACCTTATCGAGAAGGTCGTTCCCCAAGGAAACATGAATGTGTCAGTACACTACGGTCCAAATGGATTAACTTGTATCAATCGATGACTTCGTCAGAACGTACACAAACAAAGGATGCGCCACAGGAGATTTTATCTTTAGACAATAGTTACTACGGAGGGCTTTGCATGCAAGGGTTGCATCCTTGCAGAAGGAAACTTCCCTGTCATTGTGGCGAATGGATTTTTGATTCCTTTACCTTCGAAGCAAGTTGCCTTGCATACTCTTCTGCTTTCTTGATTTCGCCTTCGACGAGCGGTCCCTTCATACCATGCACAGCAGCTTTGAGAACAGGCAGGAGTTGGTTCATCTTTCTTTGTTTAAGCCGTTCCGCTATCTTCTCAGCCGCGCTCCATTCATTCTTCTCCATGTTCTCAGGATTCTCTGTGTCAAATGCTGCAAACGGCTTGCCGGTCCATTCCTCGCTTTTTACCTTCCCTAAAAATAATTTTACCGCAAAGCTCATTGTACCAAATTTTGTTGGAGATCCAAGAACAAAGAAGCTATAGTCGGCTGGATGCAGCTTCTTTATGTCTTTTACATACAAAAGATCGATTTCTATTCCAGAATCTCTTAACGTCCGGGTAATGGTTTCGGCGATTTTCTTGGTGTTCCCATATGAAGTATCATACACAAGTATTCCCTTCATTTCCAAACCTCATCAATTTCCTTACTGACAAACGTTGGAATGCAGTAAAGGAATTTAACCCTGCTTATCATATCCTCTAGAAGCAGACCTACGAAATAGGCAAAACACGGGGTCGTACAATAAAAGAACAATTGTGAATTTGGTCAGATTCAGCTCGTATGAAATGAAATATTGACGGGGAAGATTGGATAAATCCTTCCTTTCTTACAAAAACTCTATAAAATCCAGTAATGACTTCTGTTTGATACTTGCCTGTATGATCTGTCATAGCCTCATATTTGGAAAAAAACCAACCTAACGGTATCATCCTTATTACAAGGACCTTTGCCCCCTCAAGAGGTGTTGGTATGCAAGTAATTGCAGCTTTTACTTCCCCGATTATTGTAGCTCTCCCAGACAATTGATTATCTGTCGCGTCAGCTGTTTTCTGCTGAAATTTTTTTGTTTCTTCTGCCCTAAAAGATGAATTATCGAAAGCTATTGCACTTGTAAAAAACGTAGGTACTAAACAAAAAATAAAAAAAGCTACAGGTAAAATTTTATGTTTCATATACTTTGAATGATTAATAACCTTATAAAATTAACGATTGTTAATTATATCCAACAACACACCTCTTTTTCTTTTGTTTTTTTGAAAAAAAAGTATCAAGTGCTACAAGTTACACTTCCCAAAGGCGTGAGGAATTACTCGCATTCGCTTGTAACGCTGCTTTTTAAGACTCCTGGGGAAAACAATTTTTTTACATTTTTTTCTCTAGGGGCGATAGTAACCAGATGCTTCCGCCGGGATTACGTACCAATACTTCAGTGTCCCCAGGAGCGAGGAAGTGCAGATCTCGCATAAAATCCCCCACGAGGATTCATTACCGAAGATACAATACTCCATTAATGCTCCTGTCGGGATTTAGCATCTACAGGTATACGTCCCTTGATGTTGATGATTTTTATTAAATCAGATTTTACTAGTAAATTAATTATGATTGATAATGCAGGGGAAGGGATTTGAATCCCTGGACCAATTCGTACCATAACATGAATTAAAACCGTGTCAATGCATTAGTTCTTAAGATAATTTTTAAAAAAAAATGAAAAATACAACAAATATATGACTATTTATTCGTCAGGATTAGAATATTGCATATGATATTCTCTTTTTTGTTTAGGTGTTTGATATACTTTAGTTTCCTTAGGATTGTCAAATTCCTTTCCGCAATATTGACATCTATATTTTGGTATCTTTCTTTTTCTCACAGAAATATGAATGCTATTACAGCTTGGACATACTTCATCAAAATCTCTCGCTATCTGAAGAAATTTATTATCGGATTGTTCAATAAATCTATTTTTCTTTCTTTTCAAAAATTAATCTCCAATTTTAGTATTGTCACTAACCTTATAAGGAAATCTGTATGGGATGTAATCAGTAATTGAAAAAGTAAATATGAAGGTACTTCATCAAAAATTTCCATATCAATTAAAGATTATCTGCTGATAACTTATGTTGTTTTTTGAGGATTTTATTTGTCTGATAAATCATCAACAAAAAAACCAGCTCCTTTTAATTGAGATTGTTTATAGATTAATTTTGGATTCTTTCTTAATTTTGTTAATTGTTGAAGTTTCTGAGTTATTGATTCCATTATGTCTCACCGCTAATTAAAATGATTTTTTTCACTTTGTTATCGTTGCATGAAATACTATGATTCTAATTTATTCCAAAGTTTATGAAACCAATGTTGTAACAGAGGATCGTTGGATATTTTTTCATTCCATGCCTCTTGAACATCACTCTTTGATGATTCTGCGTTGAATGAATTGGAAAGATAAAACTTTCTCCATCGTTCCATATCTTCATCTATTTTACAATAACATTTCCTGCATACCAAAAATCTTTTGCCCAATGCAGGGTGACGATACCCGTGTAGAATACCCAATTTCTTGTCACATTCTTCACAATTTACCATTCATTCCACCAACTCAAACAAAAGAATTTAAATAAAAATCTCAAAAAATCTGTAAAAACGAAGTTATGAAACTTTCATCCTATGTTCTTTCTAAGACCTATAACTCCCCTTACCTTAAATAGCTATCTAAAGATGAGAATTATCGTTGATATACTATTACAAAACCCATGTGTGAAAACCGTGTCTATGATTCTGTTCTAAAGATATGTTTTTAAGGAAAGAACAGAACGAAAACAGTCAAAGAACTATAAAAATTAAGAAAAAAGTAAGATTTGTTTTTTAGTCTTTCTCGTTTTTTCGTTGTAGTTTGTTCTTGCGAAGTTTCTGCTTCTTTCGGTATTCATCAGTCACCATGTATCTAACACCTCCTCAAACAATCTCTGATTTTATCTCTTTTGTTTTCTCTAGATATTTTTCTAAACACAATGGACAAAAACCAACAATTTCTAAACCATTGTCACTTGTCGTATAATGAATAGTTACGTCATCTCCCTGAAAAATTTTATTACATCTATTAAAAATATATTTCATGTATTTCACCTCATTCTCCCTCTAAGTGTATTATTTTCTACGTAGAAAATCGTCATATACACAATTTGTCTGCTATATGGCCGCTCTTCTTCCTTCGCAAGTTTTTTGATAAGTAGGTTTTCTGGCTTGGTTAACGAGATGTTCATTTGAACCCTTTTTTCCATATTTTACACAAACATGTAATAATTTTACATACTTATATGCCTTTCTACACAATGATATATACTCCCGACTGCATATCACTAGTATCCGACTAATTTTAGTAAGGATTGGTGAAACGAATGATCAAGGATAGAGAATTTTCAAACATTGAGAACCTAAGTAACAGAAAGTTACGAAAACGACATCACACATTTGACGAAGATTATTACAAAGCAAGATTCGAAAAGTGAATTGCTACCTTCGAATAAGGAACAACAAGAGAGTGATCAGGGACATGAAAGTAGCAATGATTGGCTGGGAATACCCACCGTTTACAGTAGGCGGTTTAGGTACCCATTGTTATGGACTTACCCGAAGTCTGTGTAATAAGGGTGTGAACGTAGATTTCTATATGCCTCAAACGAAACATGGTGCGACGAGCGATAATCGTAATTTGGTTATAAAAGAGGTGGGGGAGACCACAGTTTTTCCTTACGATCGTCCTGAAAGTAATGAAATTGTTGGAGAGTTTTTTGAAGCGGTTGCTCGGTATAATACCTTGGTTGCCACAAAAGTCAAGGGAACATACGATGTTATTCATTGTCATGATTGGCTGACGATACAAGCAAGTGTCGCGTTGAAGGATCTATTGGGTGTTCCTCTTGTTCTTACGGTTCATTCAACGGAGTATGATCGAAGTGGGTGGCTTCATCCCAATCAATGGTTCATTGATATTGAACGAGAAGGAATGGAAAAAGCAGATAAAATCATCGCGGTGAGCCAATTTACAAAAAGAACGATCATTGAAAGATACGGGATAGATCCTGATAAGGTTACTGTTATTTATAATGCAGTATATCCAATTTCAGAGGGGGAGAAACAGAAACTTGTATTGTTTTTAGGTCGTCTGACTGTTCAAAAGGGCGCTGATGTTTTTCTCCGAGCTGCAAAGAAAGTGACAGAATTTGAACCAGGTGTTCGGTTTGTGGTAGCTGGTGCTGGTGATTTGCTTCCAGATCTAATCAATCAAGCAGTTGAGCTTGGCATCTCGAATCGGATTATTTTTACGGATCATCTTACTGATGAAGAAATGAAATATATGTATGGTATCGCAAGCGTGTATGTGATGCCCTCGATAAGTGAGCCTTTTGGCATCACTGCTTTGGAGGCGATATCAGCTGGTACTCCTACGATTGCTTCGAAAACCGCAGGCGTTTGCGAGACGTTCAATAACTGTTTAAAGGTTGATTTTTGGGATAGTGACGAGATAGCAAACAAAATCATTTCAATATTACGATATGAATCGTTACGTAAAATACTCACCGAAAACGGAAAACAGGAAATTGACCTTTTTACGTGGGATAACGTTGCTGAAAAGACACTCGATGTGTATAATAACCTCAATGTAGCGAGATTGAAAAAACAGCTTGAGGAGCGAGAAAGGATATACAAGTTGAATACAAAGCCTACTGAACATAAAAAGAAACAACAAAAGTATTTATTATAAACATTTTAAAGGTATTTTTCTTCATATTTTATTTGATGGAAAAAGAGTATTTTTCAGATTATTTTTTTACACAAAAATGTAATAACTTTACATACTTATATGACTTTGTACACAATGATATATACTACCTACTGCATACTAGTATTATCCGACAATATTTGGAAAGGACAGGTGAAATCAATGAAGACCAACGAATCAGTAAAAAGACCATTGGAAACACAAACGACTTCAAACTTTGCAATTAGGTCCTTATTCCCAAGGCCAAATACTTGACGTCCACTCTGAAAAACTAAGAAAATGAGATAAACCAAATATCAAGGACGATTATATCGTCCAAATCTCTTTTTTAGAAAAAATAGGGTAAAAAAACTTGTTGATGTAATTTGTAATTGCTATGAACAGAAATTTAGTAAGAAATAATGACCCCGAAGGTCAAGGAATAGTAGTGTATAAGAAGGTTATATAATGCCATCAATTTGCCTCTATTTTCAGGTTCATCAGCCAATGAGATTAAATCGTTTTACGGTTTTCAATATAGGCGCAAACCAGGCTCGATCTTCTGAGTATTTTAATCGTAAACTAAACCAAGAAATTTTTGAAAAAGTCGCAAAAAAATGTTATCTCCCAACAAATAAAATACTGCTTGATTTAATCAATAAATATGAAGGTAAATTTCGAGTTTCATTTAGTTTAACGGGTATATTTATTGAATATTGCGAACGGTACATGCCTTTAGTTCTTGATAGTTTTAAAGATCTGTTTGCCACCGGTGCTGTCGACCTCATCGAGGAGACCTATTTTCATTCATTATCAAGCTTGTATGATGATCTGGATGAATTTGAAAAACAAGTACACATGCATCGGCAGATGATCAAAAAAATATTTAACTATGAACCAAAGATCTTCAGAAACACAGAAACAATCTATGATAACCGAATAGCCATAAAAATCGCCGAGTTGGGATACAAAGGAATTATTACTGAAGGAGCAGATAAGATTTTAGGATGGCGTTCTCCAAACTTTGTCTATAAACCAGTGAACGCAAATATCAAAGTACTCATGAGAAATTACAAGCTCAGCGACGATGTCGGATTCCGGTTCTCTTCACGAAACTGGCCAGAGTTCCCACTGACCGCAGATAAATACGCGAACTGGATGTCCAACTCCTTTGGCGATGTTATTAACCTGTTCATGGATTATGAAACCTTCGGAGAACACCAATGGACAGAAACCGGCATCTTTGAATTCCTTAAAAATCTCCCTCAGGAAGTCTTCAAACACGACAACCTTGATTTTGCTACCGTAAGCGAGGCAGTTGAGCTATACAACCCGGTCGGTGATATCGATGTCCCCAATGCAATCTCTTGGGCAGATGAAGATCGGAACGTCTCAACATGGCTTGGAAATGATATGCAAATAGCTTGTTTTACTGAATTAGAAAATATCGGCAGAAAACTTAAAGAAACGGGTGATGAGCGGTTACTTAAAACTTGGCGGCGACTCCAAACATCAGATCATTTGTATTACTGCTCAACAAAAGGTCTTGCTGATGGAGCGGTCCATGCCTATTTTAGCCCATATGATAATCCTTACGAAGGTTTTATGAACTATATGAACATATTACAAGATTTAAAACAAAGAGTGGTGTTGTAAAGTTAGAGGAGGTAACAGATGATGCCAAAATGTGAACATTGTGGTAAATCCTTTAAAACAAAAAAGGCGCTCCATATACACTATACGAAAGTACACAATAAAGGATACGCCTAAAAGATTCGATTCAGAACGATAAAAAAAGTAATTGAGTTATGTGCAATAAGATTGATTGATGATTAAAAAAGATTAAATTTTATAGTGAAGATCATAAGCTATATTGTAAGCATATGGGGAATATAAGCGACTGAGAAAATGGATAATGTTGGATATTCGGCAATAGATGAAATTATTAATGACATCGTACAAGTTCTGTCACCAGAATACCAAGAAACAATAAAAGAAATATCAAACGATGAGTTTCGTGATATAGAACATTTCAACTTTGGACAATGGATTAGAAACAAATACTTTCATCAGAATCCCGCACAAGAAAAGGTACCAAAAATCTTAACGATCCAAAAGATACATGTTTCTTGATAATGGCGAATTCAGTCATATGATTCTGGAAAAGTTATACGAGAAAATAACAACTTGAAAGAAATAACGTGTGAACTGATAATATAGGGGTGAAAAAGATAGGAAAGATTGAATTCTCTACACTGGACGAAATCATCGATCATATTTTGAAAACATTACCATCGGATTTCCAGGAAAAAGTAAAAAAAATGACTGTTGATGATTTCCTTATCAAACAGCATTTCGCCCTTGGTATATGGATTCGAAATAAATACTTTCATCAGAATCCCATGAAAGAACAACTGATCGCGAATCTTGGATATCAGAAAGATTCTATATTTCTCGATGGTGATAGGTTCAGTCATATCATCCTTAGAAAACTATACGAGAAAATCACAACCATAAAATGAAATGCGGAGTCCAATCTGGGATCAAAGATGGAAGAAGATAATCCACTAATGATATGACCCAGCAATTTCTTTTTTGACTCTTTCAAAAAATCAGATATTCCTACATTACTCGTTCGACCTAGAAATACGGCCATTCCAAAATTTATTGATTGATGATCATAAGTAATTTCTATCGCTTTCCTCCTGGACCGTAGACCTTCGCAGATGAAAAACTCGCTTTGGTTATCCTAGCAACGGGATATGTGTAAGTTGTTCTGAACCTAAGACGTGATGGGGAAGAAATATCAATCGTTGATTAGACCGCAGAACAACTCCTTGATTTTGCTTCGCCAATTTTTGTGAGAATTTGCTTATGTTACTCTTCAATTCGATTGTTTCCCTATTTAATAATTTTAGATATTTTTTAAGTTCTTTTCTACTGAGAAATTACTTTTTACTTCGTCGATAATACTATCATTTTGTAGAATCATTTCAATCTCCTTTGTTAAATTGAAGTAATACTATAAAAGTATTATAGCTTATATTGTTATCTTAAAAATTACTCAAAATTTTTCTCAATCTTTTAACAGAGATGCGTCTTTTTTTTTGAAGAGAAAAAGCAAATGAAAAGGAAGTTTTCTGATGTTGCAAAGAGGCTTACAGCTGACATCCATCTCATCGATTCTTCTAAGTTTGAACCGATATATTATTTGTTTATCTGAATTGTATAAAATTGAAGGGATGGGAAGGGATAAGGGGAGAGAGAAACTTTTTCCGGAGAGGAGAATTAATTCATGGGATGCATTTTCTAAAAGAGAATCCCTCATCCCTTAGTTATTTATGTAAGTGCTAACGAATGTAGGCTTGAATTATGTTCAAGTCCCTAAACAATCAACGATATACGTATTGCATAATGGTATTTAAATGTATGTATAAACTAATAATAATATGTAACAATGATTCATTGTAATTCATTTTTATTTAGAAATATTTAAAAGTGAATAGAGAATATGCCTAAAATGATACCAATGGTCAAAAGAACAACTATAAGCCTTACAGAAATAGAAATCAGACAACTAAAAGAATTAGCTAAAGAGGAACATCGACCGATTAGTCGTCAGATCGTTCACATGATGGAAATTTATAAAAAACAACACAAAGAAAAATAATTCCACTTTATACTTTTTTTTATAATAAATACAGTATTTTTTAGGAAAAAATTATTAGAGACATGAAGGTTTGGAAGTTATTGTTGATAGATATATTCAAAAGAAACCTTCCTTCTGTAATGTTATTTACTTTTTCTCGATTGCTCATTTGTTGTGTTTCCATAACACTTTTATAATCAGGAATTAAAATATCACATAATAGTATTTATAGTTATGTACAAATGTATATAAATTATATGTATATTAATTAACTTTGCATAATATTCCTTTGTTTGAAAACCAAATGATATCTGGGGGAGTAACCAATGATAAAAAGAACAACCATAAGTCTTCGTGTAGAGGATATCGGACAATTGAAAAAATTAGCGAAAAAGGAACACAGACCTATAAGTAGTCAGATTGTCCATATGATGGAATTTTATAAGAAAAATGTAAAAAAATAGGAGAAGAAACTCCAACCTGAAGTTCAAATCTTATTCTTACTTGGAGGTTACTCTCCAAAATGTCGTTACTATCTCTGTTATAAAATAACAACGTTAATAAATAGCATGCTCCCGTCGGGATTTGAACCCGAGTCGAAGCCTCGAGAGGGCTTCATGATTGGCCGCTACACTACGGGAGCAAAGAATTTTTTTATCCACCTGACGCCACTTGAAGGATACGCAACTCCTGATTGTCCTCTAAGATATCATCCTCAGGAATCGGGCGAGAGTCCCGTACCACAATTACAGCGTCGGAGCGAAGATGTAATCGTTTCAGCAGGTTCTGAACGGTTTCTCCTTTCTTGATTTCAATAACTGTTGTGGTGTCTTTAGGTACCTGGGTGATTTTTATCTTCATAGGACCGATACTCATATAAAAAACCCTTAAATTAACCTTTTGACCGATTCTCCTTACTTTCCTGCTGGGGTAGCCAAGCTCGGTCCACGGCGGCGGTCTCGAAAACCGCTGGTGACAACACCTCAGGAGTTCAAATCTCCTCCCCAGCGCTATTTGTGTTAATTCAAATATTAACACATTAGAGGATTAATGTTTAGCGAGTGCGCTTAGAGTTTTTTTATGACCTTGAGCAATTTTAACGATTTCTCGAAATTCTTCCTCAGCAATTTTTTTCCTTGTTTTTTCCGAGATGTTATCTTCTAAATGCTTTGATTTTACCATGTTTGACCCACTCTTTAATTTCCTTTAGAGTATAATAATTCTCTCGTATGCCGATCATAATCTTCACATTACTTTCTTTATCGGGAATTCTGAATTGTCCTCCATTCGTAATAACAAATTTTTTTGTCGTAAGGAAAGCAGTTCTTTTATTTCCACTCTCAAAAGCATGTATTCGAGTCAATTCAAGAAGCATAAGGGCAGCTTTCTCATATAAATCCCTGGGATTTGATGTTACTGCATCAATTACTTTTTGTATAAATGAAACATGAATTGTTTTTGCTTGATCGTGTTTGCTTCTTCGAAACATTTCAATGGCAATCGTATTATTATACTGAATTTCTTCAACAGTAGGATAAATGAATTCCACCATTCAATAATTGAAAGAAAAAGAAGACTATAATCTTTGTGTTTTTTTATTAGGTTTATAATATTAGATAAGTTTTTTTACTTGTACTATGGCCTGTCACATCTCCCCCAGCGTCCATTTATTTACCAAGCATAAATAGAATTTCGAATTCGTAGAAAATCATAAATACTATAATCATTATAATAATTATTGATATTATGAAAAATACGACAATTTCAATTACCCCGGAAACAAAACAGGCTTTACAACAGCTCGGGACAAAAGGGGAAACATACGATATTATTATAAAAAAATTAATACGAAGATTTGCATGGAAAAAGCTAGATGATGAATGGAATAAAATCCTTGCTTCGGTTGAATTTATTCCACTTGATGAGCTGTGACGACATGCCATATCTTGTTCTCGTTTCACGGACATTTCAGCACAAATATCAACAACTGCCAAACGCTTTGCGCAATCAAATAAAAAAGTCGTTAGGAGAACTCAAAGAAAATCCGTTCACCTCTCGATTAAAGTGTGATATTAAATTACTCAAAGATACACATCCGAAAAAATATCGTGTACGAGTCGGTGATTATCGAATTATTTGCAGTATCATTAAAAAAGAAGTAAGGATTATTGATTTACTAAAAAGAGAACTTGGATATGGAAGGATAGAATAACATGTTCTTTGCAGAATTCTTCTTGTTTTTTTAAAGTAACTTTATTGAATAGTTCATTCCTATTTTTACCGGTAAAATAGGCTGTCAAATCTTCTTCCTAGCGCTATTTTCTAAACAAAATACATGAGTGACTCTTTTTTCACCAGGAAAAATAAGAGAAGGAACATATTAAAACAACAGATCTCTATTCCATTGTCTTTCACAAGGATGGTCAATCATGAAGGAAGGATATATGCAAATGAAAATTGCTGAATTTACTGATAAATGCAATCAGATTGAACAAATGCTGGCGATGGAGGATTCAAAGATTCGTCTGTTACAGGAGAAAGTCGGCGAGTACAAAGAAATCATAAAAAAACTCCAAGACGTCCAAGAATTCAAAAATCAGACCATCACCGAGATTCGAAAGGAAAACGAGGTAGTACTGAAAAAACAAATCGAACAGGTGTCACAGCGACTCTCAGAGGTACTCAAAGAGATAACGACAAACAAAACAGAGAAGATCAACCAAACGTTAGATTTTCTTCAGAAGCGAGAAGAAGAGATCACCAAACAAGCAGAGCGATTAGAGCAGCATACAAAAAAGATTATCTTTCTTTTGGAACACAATGAGATTCTTATGATGAAGCTCGTCAATCGGAACGTGTTAAAGGAACATGATGTCACTGAGATGCAGCGCCGATCAAAAAAGAAGGCAGAAGAGACAGAGTAGACGCCCAATCCTATCAAAGCAGGAAAAATCAAAGGAAAATATCATTTTTTTGTAAATTATAAATTGGAATACCGTACATCACATGCTATACATCGCGCCATCCTCGCAGAAATCGTATCTCTTAAAATTGTAATGTTTATTTCTTCTTAAAAAATAGGTGAGATGACGATATTGAATTTTGTACTGTTACTTTTCCGGTATCTTTAAAAAAGAACGCCGTATTCGCACTTCAAGAGGAAGTTACACATGAAAGTAAGAAATGCAGTAGCAATAGGCCTATGTATACTGATGTGTTTTTGTTTTATCGCATCAGCAGAAAAAATCGCCGATGGGGCTGATGACGTCTATCATTGGTCCCAAACAGGAACTGTATGGTCATGGAGGGCAAATATCGCGGATAAACCAAATATTGATATTAAAGAAATCTCCTATGCGATAAACGATGATAAAATAACGCTATCTATGAAAGTCTATGGTTCTATTCAGACATCTGAAAAAATTGGTTACTATATATGGTACAACAGCACTGATACTGTATATATGTTGTCGTATATGAACGGAGAAGGTGCCGGTTTTGGTATGAAAGGAATGAATTTTACTTCAGAACAAAACGTCACCGTTTCTGGTGATACCCTTAGTGTTGTTCTGGATGTCCTTGGTGATACATCCAAGGTAGAACTCTGGGGGTATGCTGTTGAATACACCACGACATTCGGAGATCAAATGAACGAATGGTGGGGAGACTGGGCTCCAAACGATAAATTCGTTGGCGAGGTTGTTGATGATGGAACCGGTGATGATGGAACCGATGAAACTGATGATGGAGACGAACCACAACCAAGCACTCCCGGATTCGAAGTGTTAGCAGTTCTTGTGGCTAGTGGTGTTGCATTACTACTGCTAAGAAAACGTCGCTAATCCTCTTTTTTCTCTTTTTTTTCGATTCACCTTTAAAGAATGTTTTTTTAACCATTGATTGGTTTGGGGAAGTCTATGGCACAATCCATTCCGTTCATCGATGAAATCTTTCGGTTACTAAAACAACAGATGCGTCCGTATGAACAACCAGTCGTCTCACGGAAAAAACACCAGATACCAGATACTGCATTTGTTACGCTTATTTCCTGTCTTCTCAGCCTTCGAACCAAAGATGAGGTAACCGAACAAGCCTCACGGCGATTGCTTACCAAGTATAATACTCCTGCGAGGATCCTTCTGCTTCCAAATCAACAGCTAGAAACCTTGATTTACCCTGTCGGTTTCTATAAAACCAAAGCAAAAAGAATCAAGGAGATCTCCCAAACACTTCTTGAGAAGTACAACGGGGAAGTACCAGATTCCCTTGAGGAGCTACTCGGGCTCAAAGGCGTCGGAAGAAAAACCGCAAACATCGTCATGGTCTATGGCCATAAAAAGCATGGGTATCTCCCAATCGATACCCACTGTCATCGGATCCCAAACCGACTTGGGTGGATCAAAACCAAGACCCCGGAAGAAACAGAACACGCTCTTAAAAAAATTCTGCCACAAAACTATTGGGATGATTTCAATGATCTGTTTGTGAGATTCGGACAAACGATCTGCATGCCGGTCTCACCGTTCTGCAGTCGCTGTCTCATCCAGCAGTATTGTAAAAAAATAAATGTGAAAACCAGTCGATGAGTGGTTAGTATTTCTTTTCTTGGATGAATTTCTCTATTTCAGGTACAGTGATTTGGCTGTTCGTTGTCATCAAATCCACAAGTTTGTCTTTTTCAGCCCAGTTCTGATAGTATTTTTTTTGGACGTTGTTGAGTTTAAAGGTGATACCTTTGGCTTCTGCGAGTTGTTTGAGCTGTTGTTCCGTTAATTCATTTAGGAGTTCTTTCTTGATCGACATGCGTATCCCATCTTACTACCCGGTAAACAAAAACAAGCATTTATCTGTTTCGTTTCATTCGACGTAGATGTTCCTGTACAGGGAACCATGAACCGATTAGTTTATTAATGGGAAACGCAATTCCAATCCCGCTACGTGGAATGGGATGCTGGATGGAGAGAAAGCAGTTATTTCTCCAGAGATGTTAAAACCTCTTATTATCAGGTCGCTTCGGAGAAGTAGCGTGCGGAAGAAAATCGCAGATTACCTGTTTGAGATAAGCCCAAGCGGCAGTTACACATCTGAGATTGCATACAATGTCAAGACCACGCCGACGAATGTGATTGGGGCGATTCGCGGGATGAATTCACGCTATCGGGACGACGAATCCTTGATGAGTCTGAATCTTGTCGAGCAGATTGAGGGAGGCAAACACAAGGACATTAAGTTGTATCGTCTCACTGATTTTGGCAAAGAAATCGTCGAAGGTCTACGGGATACGAAAAAACGGTTCTAACGGCCATCGTGGCTTTGCATTCTTTTTTCATCGAAACTGATAAAACAAGGCGCTGCGTTATCCTCATCAAGGGAGTCAGATGAGATATGACTGAAGTAAACATCAAAGAACTACTGTCCACATATGATACAAAAAACCTCACCGTTGCGACCGTCTGTTCACATTCGAGTCTTCAGATATTTCATGGCGCTAGAAAAGAAGGGTTTAAGACACTGGGAATCTCAGTTGGTGAGATAAAGAAATTCTATGATGCGTTTCCCCTGGGAAGGCCCGATGAGTTTTTTATCGTTGAGAACTACAAGGATATCGCAAAATATGCAGAGGAGCTACGACAAAAAAATGTGCTTGTGATCCCCCATGGGTCATTTGTCGAGTATCTTGGTCCGAAGAATTTCCTTAACCTGCAGATACCAACCTTTGGCAACCGGCATGTGCTGATGTGGGAGTCGGACCGTGAGAAGGAGCGGGTCTGGCTTGAGGGTGCAGGCATTACGATGCCAAAGGAGATAAAAGACCCAAGGAACATCGAGAAACCTGTGATCGTAAAATATCATGGTGCAAAAGGAGGAAAAGGATTCTTTATCGCAAAAACATTCGCGGAGTTCTCCAAACGAGTGAAACATGATAAGCCATACACCATCCAAGAGTTCGTGATGGGTACCCGGTATTATCTGCATTATTTCTACTCCCCGATTCAAGACAATGCATATAAACTGACCAAAGGAAGTCTGCAGTTGCTTTCCATGGACCGCCGTGATGAAACCACGATTGATGAGGTGCAACGACTTGGGTCTATCGCGGAGCTTGAGGAGCTGGGGATTCATCCGACGTTTGTCGTCACAGGAAACATCCCAATCGTCATGCGGGAATCACTGCTGCCGCAGGTCTTTAAGATGGGGGAAGCAGTCGTGGAAAAATCCCTTGAGCTTTTCGGTGGCATCATCGGTCCATTCTGCCTTGAGACCGTGGTGACGGAGGACCTGGAGTTTAAAGTCTTTGAGATTTCTGCTCGCATCGTCGCAGGCACCAACCCATATATCGCAGGCTCTGCCTATTCAGAGTTGATAGAACCTAACCTTTCCACTGGTCGGCGGATCGCTCAAGAGATACGCTACGCAATAAAGAAGAATCAGCTGGAAGAAATCCTTAGTTGAGGCATGGGTATGTTGACGCTGATGCTGGCTGAATCTGAGCTTGAACTGATGCCAGCTGAGCTGTGTCGTCATCCCGCCGTGATCGCGCATGCTAGGCAGCGGGGAAAGCCACCAAACCAGATTCTTCTTGATTCGAACTATGACCATGCTGCCATGACACACCTTCTGGAAGGGCGTCGTCGGGGACGCCCAGATATCACCCATCTCTTTTTACTGACTGCCCTTGAGTCCGTCGTCAATAAACACGGTCAGTTACAGGTTCTGATTCATACCAGAAACAATGTGGTTATTACTGTTAGTCCGCAGACGCGGATTATGAGAAACTACGAACGGTTCCTTGGTCTTATGGAACAGCTATTTCAGAACCATGTCGTCCCTGACCACTCTCATCCGCTCCTCTCTTTAACAGAAAACATCTCCCTTTCTCAGATCATCAAGCACCATCAGGCAGACACAGTCATCGCGTTCTCAAAGGAAGGGACATCGGTGAGACTTGATACATATTTCAGTGGGATAATGCAGCAGAAAACACACGATCTTCTCTGTATCATCGGTGGGTTTCCTTCAGGTTCGTTTCATACCGATATGAAAACAATAGCCACTGCGGTCTTCTCGTTGTACTCGGAGATGCTGCCTGCCTGGACCGTGGCAAGCGAAATTCTGGTCAACTATGGGAACATGTGCCGATAAAGCGTAACCATAATACCGATCTGTGCCCACATCCTGTTCTCCGCCTCATCGAAAATCACGGATTGCGGTCCATGTGCGACTTCCTTTGCCACCTCATAGCCATAGTATGCGGGCAGACAGTGAAGGAAGATAGCATCTGGTTTTGCTGCACCCATCAGTGTCTTGTCAACCGTGTATCCTTTGAACTCTTTGATGCGTTTTTCTTTTTCCGCTTCATCGCCCATGGACACCCAGGTGTCTGTTGCGATGACATCAGCACCAGTCGTTGAACCTTTTAGGTTATCAGTGATTTCCACGGTACCCCCCAATTTTTCTGCCTCATCCACATAGGTGCTCTGCGGCCAATATTGCTTTGGTGACACAATGCGGATGTTCATCCCAGCGATGCCACAGCCAAGCAGATAGGAATGTGCCATGTTGTTGTTCCCGTCACCGAGGTACACGAACTGCAGTCCCGCAAGCGTTCTTTTGTGTTCTTGGATGGTCATCAGGTCGGTGATCACCTGACAGGGGTGTTCTTTGTTATCAAGCCCGTTGATCACAGGTACGGTCGCATGTTTGGCAAGCTCTTTCATCGCGTCGTTGCTTTTCGCACGGTACATGATCATGTCAACGTAGCGGGAGAGCACCTGTGCGGTGTCCTGAATGCTTTCCCCGCGTCCAAGCTGGATGTCACTTGTGGAAAGGAAGATCGCATGACCACCAAGCAAGGTCATACCCGTCTCAAAAGAAACCCGCGTCCTGGTGCTGGGTTTCTCAAAGATCATCCCGAGGGTTTTTTCTTTCAGATGTTCGATCCGTTTCCCTTTCTTGGCCTGTCGTTTGAGGTTCATGCTTAGTCTGATGATATCGTGGAGGTCGCCTTGCACATCTACCATGGAGATAAGGTCTCGTTTCATCGAACAAGGGAATCTGCCTTCGTTGTTTAAACGTATCGGGTGGTCAGAAAGGCATTTATCCCTTGAAATGATGTGTATGTTTCATGGGCGTCGATCTCGGAGAGTTATTCACCAAGGAGCCATGTGCGTTTGAGGATTTCAGAGACCGCATCATCGTTCTTGATGCACATAACATCCTCCATCAGTTTCTCTCCAGTATCCGTCAACGGGATGGGACCCCGTTGAAGGATTCACAAGGAAGGATTACCTCGCATCTCTCTGGACTGCTGTATCGGACCGCACATATGGTACAGGCAAAGATCCGTCCAGTGTACGTGTTCGATGGACAGCCGCATCCATTAAAGGCTCGAACGATCCAGCAGCGACGGCAGCGAAAAGAACAGGCGGAGCGCGAATGGAAGGAAGCATTAGAAAGAGGCGATCTGGAAACAGCAAAAACAAAGGCGCAACAAACATCTCGAGTGACACGCGATATTATCGAACAAAGCAAACAGTTACTTGCAGCGCTTGGAATCCCTTTTATTCAAGCACCATCAGAAGGTGAAGCGCAGGCAAGCTACATGGTTCAGAAGGGCGATGCATACGCAGTCGGGTCGCAGGATTTCGACTGTCTTTTGTTTGGTGCGCCTCTCTTGGTGCGAAATTTAACCTCTTCGGAAAAACGAAAACTGCCAAACAAACAGGCATATACCAGCGTTCATCCTGAGCGAATCCGTCTGGAACCTGGTCTTCAGAAGCTTGGTATCTCTCGAGAGCAACTTATTGATATCGCACTGCTTATTGGGACTGATTTCAACGATGGCATCAAAGGATTTGGCCCGAAAAAAAGCCTCAAACTCCTTAAGGAAAAAGGACGCCTTGAAAATGCGCTAGACGATCTCCCTGCACCGCGTCCGTCTTCGGATGAAATCGCGACCCTTAGAAGACTATTCCTTGAACCTCCTGTCTCCTCAGCCTACTTCCTGCAATGGGAACCAATGGATTCTGACGTGGTGATTCACCTGCTTTGCGATGAGTTCCAATTCTCCAAAGATCGTGTGAAATCAGTTCTTGAACATTTTTCGTCGTTTCATCAACTGACAAAACAAAAAAACCTTTTTGATTTTTGATAGAACTGTCGCATGCATCTCTTCTCCATAGAAATTCATCCATACCGGATGTTTGTATCATTCATGTTTCAAATAAATGATATTTTCTTAGATGTTATATAAAAATTCATTCATATTTAAATGACAATATACGTTCTTTCTTATTTTTTTGACTGGTTTAGTCAGATTTTTTGTAAAAGAAAAGTATATATAGATATTACAGAGTTAAGTATAAATTGAAAACACCAATATATCTATCTTATACAAAATAGGGGAATACTATGAAAAAGAAGACCATGAGGAAGTTATTAATACTTATTGTAGGCCTTTTTATTACAACAACCAGCGTTCTTCCAAGCATCGGCAGCACACCACTGCAGACAAATGGTGCTCCGGATCAGAGCATAACAAAAACACCAGACGGCGTCAGTATCTCGGTTCATAGCACAGACGACGCCATCACTATTGACTATACATTAGATACGTTTGCAATGAAACCCGTGATGATCGATGATATCGAATACACTCTCATCACCCTTGGAAAGGAAGCAAACAGTCTGGTCGCAGGTGCACCAGACCTCCCATACATCGCTCGCAGCATCATCATCCCAGATGCAGGGACTATGGACATCCAGGTCATCGCAATGCAGTATACTGACTATGAAGACATCCTTGTTGCCCCCTCGAAAGGCAATCTGCCACGAACGGTGAACCCTGATGATGTTCCCTATACGTTCGGAGCAATGTACAGCCAGAATCTCTGGTATCCGACGCACATCGCACAGCTTCAGGAACCATACATCCTTCGTGATTTTCGTGGGCAAGTCATCACCATCTCTCCCTTCCAATATAACCCCGTGACAGCAACCCTTCGGTTCTACACCGATATCACCATTCAGGTCACCTTAAAAGAACATGACCTTGTCCCAAGTCTAGCTGCAATAAAACAGCTGGATCGTGTCGATAGTGATTTTTGCTCTATTTACGAGCGGCATTTCATCAACTATGATACGTCCCGATATACCCCGGTATCAGAACAGGGCAACATGTTGGTCGTCACCTATGACGCGTTTTACTATGACATGCTGCCGTTCGTTGAATGGAAAAACTTTAAAGGCATACCAACTGAGATGATAAACGTCTCATCGGTTGGGAATAATGCCAATGCCATTAAAACCTATATCACCAACTACTATAACACCAACGGCTTGACATTTGTATTATTGGTCGGCGACGCTGCGCAGGTCGCACCTGGAACAAGCGGGTCAATAGCATCTGACCCATGGTACTCATTTATTGTTGGCTCAGATTATTACGCTGAACTCTTCGTCGGTCGGTTCTCCGCTGAGAACACCCAGCATGTGATCACCCAGGTCAACAGAACCATCATGTACGAACGCTATCCAATGGTTGATGGCGAGTGGTATCACAAAGGAGTAGGTGTTGCGTCAAGCCAGGGTGCCGGCATCGGCGATATGGGGGAAGCTGATAATGTCCATATGGATATCATCCGTGGAAAACTTCTTAATTACACCTATACCTATGTTGATCGGATTTACGATCCGACAGGAACTGCAGCACAGGTCAGCAGCGCCATAAACGAGGGACGCAGCATCCTTAACTATTGTGGTCATGGGTCTACTACCTCCTGGGGAACAACCGGTTTTAGCAACACCCATGTGAACGCGCTGACAAACTATTATATGGTGCCATTCATCAACTCGGTCGCCTGTGTGAACGGCGCGTTTGTGTCAACCACCTGTTTTGCGGAGGCGTGGCTGCGTGCAACACAAAATGGACAGCCGACCGGTGCTATCGGTATGTTCGCGTCCACGATTAGTCAAAGCTGGGCACCCCCGATGAGAGCGCAAGATGAATCCGTTGACATTCTTGTTGAATCCTATGAGGATAACAAAAAGACCACCTTTGGAGCCTTGATGTTCCATGGTTGCATGAACATGAACGATGTCTATGGGTCGGCGGGATACACCGAAACCGCAGCATGGACCGTGTTTGGTGACCCCTCTGTGCAAGTCCGGACAAAGACCCCTGTTGAGATGACTGTAGAACACGATACTTTTGTCATCAACGGCGTCACAAGCTTTGAAGTTGACGTGCCAGGTTTCCCTGGAGCGTTATGTGCGATTTCAAAGGACTCGGTATTACTTGGAAATGGATACGCGGATGCATCGGGACATGCAGTGATCGAGTTACTTGAGCCACTTGCCGAAGAAAACTTTGTTGACTTTGTCGTAACTGCGTACAATGCCCTTCCGTACATCACTACCTTGTCGATTGGTGAACCAAATAACCCTCCACTCACCCCACAAAAACCAGAAGGTCCTTCGTCCGGGAAACCTGGTTCTTCCTACCTCTATCGCACCTCAACAACCGACGCGGATGAAGACCCCGTCTATTATCTTTGGGATTGGGGTGATGGCAGCTTCAGTGAATGGATAGGACCGTTTAACTCTGGTGAAACAGCGACAGTGCTCCATACCTGGTTAGAAGAAGGCACCTACGCAGTTCGTGTGAAAGCAAAAGACGCGCTTGGCGCAGAGACCGACTGGTCAGAGCCTCTCGATATCACGATGCCAGTATCCAGCCGCCTCTTTGTGTTCCTACAAAATCATTTCCCATATCTTTCACGCATCCTTGAGATGATCCGGCAGATGATCATCTAAGTTCTTTCCTTTTTTCTTTTTTATCTTCTAAAAAGAAAATAGTGCAAAGGCACCATACCATCGGGGGATAGTATGATAGATACGAAAAAAAAAGCGGCACTCTGCGGTATACTTCTTATAGTGGTACTGCTATGTATACCGGTCACATCCTTTAGTGTAATATCATGGAGCCAGACAAGCGTTTTTGAACACACTGGCATTGTGTTTGCTCCGCCCTTTCCAGTCCGTCAGCCCGCTGAGTTTGAGCCGATGGAAGGCGTTCTTATTCGCTACCCGTTTGGGATATCGTACCAGTTAATCAAGGAGATGGCAGAAGACGTCACGGTCGTCACTATCGTTGGAAGTATCGCTCAACAAAACACGGTCATCTCACAGTATCAGAGCTATGGCATAGATCTTGCTCATTGTAATTTTCTTATCGCTCCTACAGACAGTTACTGGACGAGGGACTATGGCCCCTGGTTTGTCTTCACAGGCGCCAGTGAACAGGGGGTCATTGATTTTACGTATAATCGACCGCGTCCGAACGATAATCAAATCCCATTAGCGTATGCGAACAATCAAAGCATATCGTATTATTTTATGTCTCTTACGCACACAGGTGGGAACTACATGACCGATGGCCAAGGCATATCAATCTCCACGAATCTCGTCTGGTCTGAAAACCTTGGTCTTAGCCATGCGCAAATCGATCAACTGATGAGCGACAATCTCGGCATCCACACGTATCACGTTGTCCCTGACGTGAATGGGGATTACATCAAACATATTGACTGTTGGGCGAAATATCTTGCACCAGACGTCATCCTCATCAGGGAGGTTCCTTCCAGTCATTCTCAGTACACTCTCATAGAAGCAGCGGTTGATTATTTTGAGTCGCAGATCAGCTGCTATGGGACGCCCTATGAGGTTGTCCGTGTGTACACACCAAGCAATGAGCCGTATACAAATTCACTTATCTTGAATAATAAGGTGTTTGTGCCGATGATGGGGACCTCATGGGATACTGCTGCAATTCAGTCGTATCAAAACGCGATGCCAGGGTATGAAATCCTAGGGTTTACGGGCTCTTGGGTGTCTTCTGATGCCATACATTGCAGGGCAATGGGCATCACTGATCGTCATATGCTCTACATCGAGCATATCCCGCTGCGGGGGAATCAATCCAGTCAAAATGGATATGAGATCCAAGCGAAGATCTATTCATACAGCGGGCAGCCTCTGGTCAGCACATCTACAGGGGCGTATTGGAGGGCGGATTTGGGGAGTTGGAACTTTATCCAAATGGACCCCCTGGGGGATGACTTGTATCATGCGATGATTCCCGTGCAGGAAAACGGCACCGTTGTGTCATATTACATCCACGCAGAAGACGCGTCAGAAAGAACGGAGAATCATCCCTATATCGGTGCACCCGATGCACATGTGTTTACTGCGTATAGCGATGTCCAACCAAACACACCTCCAGAAATACCACAGCGACCGTCTGGTCAAACGTCCGGAAAGGTTGGTGCAGTCTACCTCTATTCGACGGTAACGTCTGATGTCGATGGTGATTCGGTGTTTTACCTATGGGATTGGGATGATGGGAATTTCAGTGACTGGATTGGACCATTTTCGTCAGATGAGACCGCGACTGTTCAACACTCCTGGTCTGTCAAGGGCACGTATTCCATACGGGTCAAGGCAAAAGACATCTACGGTGAGGAGACCGACTGGTCAGAGCCTCTTGCGGTGACGATGCCACGGAATACTTTCAGCAGGGTGTTGTTTTTTGAGCGGTTGGAGCGCTTGTTCCCGAATATCTTTTTACTCTTTTTAGAAATTTTTCACAGGATCAACACTGTATAACGAGCCCCTTTCTCTTTATTTTTTTACGACTTTATACTTGTCGATGGGATCAAGCAGTGCGAGATGCTCACCGTTGTCCCATTGAACCCAGACCAGGGTTTCATCTGTCTCGCGTTCTATTTTGGTAACTATTCCTTGAGAACCTGGCTTTAGTCTTGTCATCGAATCGTTGATGAAGACAAGCTCGACTCGGTCACCGATTCCTATTTTTTTTTTCATGTGGTATCCCCCTTATTTTTGATGCGGGTAACGGGATTCGAACCCGTGTGAATGGCTTGGGAAGCCACTATCATAACCACTAGATCATACCCGCGTGCCCAAATTTCTCATATATTTACTTTTATTATAACTTTATTACTACTAAATTATTATTTTCTTATTTATTTAATCAATTTTTTTTATTTTTATGAAATCGCACCGATTGAGTCATTTCTCTGTTCTGTAAAACCATGAAATCATCATGGGGTTAAAAGGATTTTTCATACCAATCTTTTCAACTCATAATCAACTGAGATGAATTTTCATAAAACTAGGAATCATTATTTTAGTTAATCTGAGTTTCAAGTCATCCCTTGTACCTTTTTCTTTTTTTACAAAAATAAAATATTATTTTATTAACAACTAATAAACGGTCAACTATGATAAAAAATTAAAATTAAAACATTATTACGTTGTAAATTGAGGATCGAATAACATCATAAATTGTATTATGTTTTTTTTCCTCTGATCGATAAAAATGCTATAAAAAATAGTGCCATTACCATCAAAATCGCCCCTATAATAGTGATATACCTACCGGAAAATTCACTTCCTAGTAGAAAGCCAAGTCCAATGCCACCAATAATGCCTATTGTCACTCCAGTTTTATCCATTTTTTTCCCCATCTCAATTATTATTAATATTATATTATTTTATAAACATATCCGCTGATATCTATCCTTATCATACTTCTCTGCATAGTTCTCCGGGTATCCAGTTCCATTTGAATAATCCAGTTTTATAAATGTACTCATAATTTTTAATAACAAAAGGAAATGCATTTGAAACATTCTGCATAATCTCATGAACGTCCTCAACATTTTTCACACAAAATAATAACTGTAAATCAACGGTACTAATGGATGTAAACATCTCAAGTAGACAAGGAATTGATTGTACATATGTCAATACTTTTTTCTTTTGCTCGACATCGCCAAGAAACACATCAACATTCACATATTTACACCCAATCTTGGTTTCATCTATTCCAACCCGAAACGCCTGGATTACCCCCTCTTTCATTAAAGTACTCATTCGATTTCTCACAGTTCGAATATTACATTTAACTCTCTTAGCAATATCAGTTAATGAAATACGGGCATCAACTGCTAAAATCTGCATAATCCTAATATCGGTTTTATCGTATTCAACCCTTTTCCCTGAGCCAATCCTAGCGATTTTATTACGCTCTTTTCTTGAGTATTCTTCTCCTAGTAAGTAGGAAGATGAGTAGTGTTCTGCTTGAAAAAAACATCTGAAATCCATTCGTTTAATAAATTTTCCATATTTTTGTAGGAACTGATTATAAAACGCAAAGAATCTATCATACTCTTGCACCCAAACAGTTACTATGGCATCATAATGACCCTCAGCTGAACTCACATACCATGAATTTTCGTAAGTGACAAAAAAATCGATTATTTTCTGTTTTACCGATAAATTAGCATATTGAAATTTTAAGCAAATCGCTACGGCCGAAAAACCTAGTATATAGGGGTTAAATACTGTATAAAAATTTTGGATGATACCTTCTTCCTTTAGTTTCTCAATGCGTGAAAATACTGCATTTTTTGATACACCAACTTTTTTTGAAATTTGCTTAAGCGATTGTCGAGCGTTTGTATCCAATTCAAATAAAATACGCCTATCCTTCAAATCTATTGAACACATTCTATTATAAAATACATAGTTGTGTATAAAAGGATTACTACGATTTCATGAAAAATTGTGGTAAAATTTTTTTTAAAAATACCAATTTATCCCAAATTTTGTTAAAAACTTTTTAATGCTATTAGTAAGATATGACGAAGCATACTTAAGTAAAAAATGACTATAAAAAAATGAGGGAAAATTATGAAAAAAATATGTCTGTTGTTTGGAGCTGTTATACTTTTGATAATACCATCTTGTGCATCGCTATATGCTGATGAAATAATAGATCAATCAACACCATTAGGCGGCGACGGTTTTCATTGTGGTGTATATGCTCCTTATGTGGCAATGGGATTCCGGCCAACACTAAATTCATTAACAAAAGTTGAAATTGGTCTTTTTAGAAATGAAAACAGCTATGGGACTATCACCGTATCAATTAGGGAAAAATTATACGGAGATGATCTAACCTCAAAAACTATATCCGTGGATGATCTTCCACCAAGTGGTGTATATGATTGGGTTGAATTTGATTTCCCAGATATTCAATTGAACGCCGGTAAAAGAAATTATATTATTTTTACTCAGAACAATGGAACACAACCTACAGAAGATGATGCTACAGTTCATTGGATAATGTCACCATGGAATCCTTACATGAAAGCAAGACCATGGCTTCAAGGGATAATTCTACCAAATCTATGGGTGCCTCAATTAGTAAGACCTCTGATAATGAATCCTGATTTAAGTTTTAGAACCTATGGGTATTCACCGGGAGAGATGATGCTACTATGAATATGAAGAATATTTTTATCGCATGGTTACTTCTGATACTACTATCAAATAGTCTAATTTCTTCAGCATTATTAATTAAAAATAAAGCTGAACAAAGTGAAATAGAGGGGTATGAAACTGAATATTGGGCGTTACTCGTTGGTGTAACAGAAATAGCCAATAGTCCATCAATGGATATTCCATACAACAAGCTGGTCATTGAAAATTTCAGAGATATGCTTCTTGTTTCTGATTTTTGGCAGCACGATCATATACAAACCTTGATTGGAAGGGAAGCCACGTATCTGAATATCATTCGTGGTTTCAAATGGCTTGATCGAAATGCTGATGAAAATGATGTGTGTGTAGTTTATATTACTACACATGGAGGATTAAATGGATTAATAGTTGATCTTCCACCCTTTGACGAAACTGATGGTGATGGTGATGAAGTACTATACACATGGACATCTGGGGTTGGTCTTGGGAATCTTTTTAATCGTTTTCCTGCCCTCCCTAGAGGTATCCCTATTTTTGGATCTCTACCGTATATACACGATATCAGTGATGATCAGTTAAAAAGATTATTAAACAAATTAGATGCAAAAGGTGTCTGTGTAATTATTGACGCGTGTTTTAGTGGTGGATTTAATGATTATAATTCATCCATAAAAAAAGGTGCAAGATCATTAAACGAATATACTGAAAAAACGTATCTAAATTGGGGCAGATCATTTGCACAGGAACTTCATGGTCCGGGGAGAGTAATACTTATGTCTTGTGGGGTTTCTGAAAAATCGCAAGGTGCTTGTTTTACCTATTTCACGATTGAGGGGTTTCAGGGATATGCTGATGCGGATTATGATGGTTTGTGTTCTGCTGAAGAGGTTTTTCAATATGCTGCTCCGTTAACTGAATCATGGTTAAAGGAGTATAAACACTGGGATCAACATCCAGAGATTTATGATGATTATCCTGGTGAATTGCTTATAACTCAAGGAGAGAAACCTCCGTTAACTCCGATTCCACTCTCAGAAACACACGTCGGAGAGGTAAATACTGAACAATATTTTTTATTTCAATGTTCTGATCCAGAACAACATAAAATTCGATTATGTGTTGATTGGGATGATTCTACAAATGAATCCACGGGTTTTTTTGAATCAGGAGGAATCATTAATATATCGCATACGTGGGTACATGAAGGAACGTATAACCTGTGGGTTATTGCAGAAGATGAGCATGGCGCGCAACAATATAGTTTTGGTTTTCCCATGTGTTTTCCTATTTCAATTGTCAATGATGAATCCCATCATGTTGATCAATCTCAGATGATGATTTGTCAACCAGAAGGTTTTTATGAATGTGAAGTTACACGAAATATTCATCAGGCTCAATCCTTCATCCCCACTACCACTAGTATAGATCAGGTTAACATTTGGGCACTTTCTCTCACTGGCTCCGAAGTTTCTCTTACGATCTCATTACGCGATAATCTCATGGGTGATGATCTTGTGTCAATCTCGAAAATAATACCTGCTCTAGATATGAGTAAAAAAATTCCAGAGGGATGGACCTCCTTTGATTTTGGAGGTGTCGATGTGATACCAAGTGAAACGTATTATATTGTCTGTAGTCATGAGGATGAGACATCGAGTTCTGTATGGTTTTATGCTGACCCTGATTATCCGGGGTATCCTAATCCAGATGACGATCCCTATCCTGATGGTCAAGCATATATTTCAAAAAATGGAGGAGCTTCTTGGGTTCCGCATACGTTCTATGCAGATGATTTCTGTTTTGTTACGTATGGATATTGAGAATGAGGCAGATCTGTTTGAAAAGGAGAATACATGGAAAAAACAAATAGCTGCATAATAATCATTGTTTTCCTAATCATATGTTCAATTATGCAATTAATAGGTACTAGCAGGTATTTTTTATTTTGTAGAAACTATAGTGAGGATGCTAATACTATGAGGAACATAATTCAGAATGCCCTGAATATGTATTTAGATACGTATCCACCTTTTGAAGATAAGACGAGTGATAAACAAGCTCAGATTTTGACTCTTTTTGGTGACCCAAGCATAAAAATCGTAGGATATTCATAGGGACAAAATTTTATGAAAAAATCAACTGACTGGCTATCTTCATCGGTGGTTTTCATCATTTGCTTTACACAATTAAAAAAAGATGATCAGAAAATATATTTACTTAATCAACTAAAAGAAAACAAAGGCATGGTTTCTTCTGCATTGGGAAAAAAACTCGCAAAAGAATTCTTATCGGGTAAAACAGAAATTCTTGATGAAGCACTGGAATTGATACATTTTGATGATAAAAACGTAAGAAGCGGAGCAGCTAAAATAATTGAAACAATTGCAGAGGAAAAACCAGAATTAATATCAAAATTCCTCTCGGGTTTAATTCAATGTCTGAAATATCCCGAAGCACAAACAAGGTGGATGATTCTCCATATTGCTGGTTTATGTGCTCAATACCAACCAGAGATATCAAGAAAAATATTTCAAGAAGCAGTAAAATATTTACATAAAAAACATGGGACGGTACTAAATGATCGAGCAATACTATATTTCGGATACATGGGATCTGTCTCAAAAGAGGATTGCGATCACTGTTTTCCCTATTTAATTGATTGTTTTTCCATTCATCCAAACAGAATCACCCGAATATTCGAATCACTAGAACGACTATCACATCATATGGATGCTAATCAAAAACAGATCTACAATACATATATCAAAAAATATTTAACAAGTGATAAACCAAGTGTAAGAAGGTGGGCTAACAAAGCTCGTAAATTTCTGATTATTTAACAAAAAGGGAAGGAAAAATAATGAAGTTACCAATTTTTTTAATTTTTATCATACAAATAATGCTAAGTATTACTGCCTCTAATGCAGTATCAGGTTGTACTGGATTCACTGCAGTTGAAAATGATTTAGTTTTAGTTGGAAATAATGAAGACAATTGGTATACAGATACAATCATACAGATTTATCCACCCGGAGAAGGAAAATTTGGTAGAATTTATTTTGAAGGAAAATATCCTTTACCATGGAATATAGAATATTCACCCCCTGCAGGAGGCATAAATGATCAAGGTCTCTTTTTTGATTGTTTTTCAACTCCAGAATTGAAAGTATCCTTTGAAGTATTTAAACAACCACTTTTTCAAAATCCGATGTCATATATTCTAGAGAAGTTTTCCACCGTCTCAGAGGCTGTCAAATTTATTGAGTCGAAAAACCTCTATTTTCTCGGATATTTAGTGAATAACAATCAGGTTTTCATTGCTGATAAAACAGGTGCCTCTGCAATAATTGAAGGTGATGATATCATCTATAAAAATGGTGATTATCAAGTTGTAACTAATTTCCTTCATAGCCGTCCCGATCTTGGATGTTATCCTTGTGAACGATATGAGACAGCAGTAACAATGCTCAATAACATGTCAGCATTAACTGTTGAATGTTTCAGAAATATCCTTAATGCGACACATAGTGAAACATATTCGTGGCCTACTCAATATTCATACATTGGCGATCTGAAAAATGGAATACTTTACGTTTATCATTTTTTTAACTACTCCAAAGTGCGAATTTTTAATATGACCGAAGAATTCAAACTAGGAATACATTCATATCATTTATCCTCTCTTTTTGAACCATTTGATAATCAACCACCATCTATTATTCGGATTGATGGACCGAATTCAATAATAGAAGATGAAGAGAAAAATTATTTTGTGAGAGCAAATGATCCAAATAATGACCGAACTTATTATTTATTTGATTGGGGAGATGGATCAAGTAGTGCTTGGATAGGTGAAAATAGATATGGTACTGGTCATGGTGCGCATACATGGAAACGAGAGGGGACGTATAAGATACGAGTAAAAATAAAAGATATTTATAGCGCTGAAAGCGAATGGTCAGATCCTATATCAATATCTGTAACAAAAAAAAATATTGGTAATTCCAATCAATTCATGACTATATTATTCTCGTTATTATTTTCGTTTTTAACATTACTTGTTGGTGTAGTTTTTTTTAAAAAATATTTTCGAAATAATAGAGGTAAGTAATTAGAAAAAATTGTATTTATTATAGGTATTACAAATTAAAATTATTGATATTTCAACTTGAATATTGTAAAAATATGAAAAGAAAAGAGAAGGGTTTAAGTAAGTCCGTGGAAAAATATCGTTGAATTTTTCGTAGAATTATTCGTCGAAAAATTTGACGAAAAGGAGTATCTCATAACACTAGATCATACCCGCGTTTTTTCGTTTCCCGTCCGTCGTATCGTTGTTCTCAGATAGTACACTTCTTCTTATTTCTTTTGCTTGGAAAAAGACATTCCTTATGGAGTTATCACTTTATCTGATTTCATTAAGATAGAGACGACCTCTTGCATGTCAATAATGCGACCTATGGCTAGTTTCTTTTCGATTTCATAAAAACCGATACAGGTCTGGCATGCGACAAGATCAACCCCTGATTTGGAAAGACCAGTTAACGCGTCAAGTACAGATGATTGAGTGGTAAGCAGATGCACTGCTGAGTTATAAAAAATGATGGTATCTGGTTTCTTGGCTGAGGCCCACAATTTGCGAAGAAACGACCCGGTCATCGTTTTTCCCAGCTCATCGTTTCCGTTTCCTAGCGCCTCACTGTGTAAGATAATGGTCGTGTTCGTCATAGTGACACCTTTCGATATCACCAGTAAAACATATCCTGTTCTAAAAACTTACGTGTTCCATAAACTTTTAGTCCTCTCTCCTGTTATCGTCCCTAGCACCCTATGAAAAAAATGCCCTCCGTTGGAATTGTCCTACTTCTTTTCTTCTTTATTTCGTGCTTTGTTATCCTAGACGTGCGTGGTCAGCACACTACCCCATCAACCCTTTATGTCGGCGGTGATGGACCAGGCAACTATTCCAGCATTCAGACTGCCGTAAACCAGGCAGCCGCAGGTGACATTGTTTTTGTGTATGCGGGTACCTATGTTGAGAATCTGGTTATTGAAAAAACCCTCTGTCTTACTGGTGAACATAAGAATACGACAATCATCGATGGCGGTGAAAACACGTTTGTCGTACTGCTTACAGCAGATCATATCGCGGTTTCTGGTTTTACAATCACCAATAGCGAGAAGAAATTCCCGTACGCCGGTATCTATGTGAACTCAGATGCAAACACGATTTCGGGCAATATCCTCACAAATAATTATTATGGGATGCAATTAGGGTATTCTGCAAGCGGTAATCTTATTGTCAACAACACGATTTTTCATAATCGACAGTGTGGGATTTACTTTAACCATGCATCGAATAACAGTCTTATCGGTAATATCGTATCCGATCATCGTGTCAACGGGTTTGGATTGTATGAGTTTTCAAATGAAAATCGTATTATGAATAATACCTTTTCATTGAACAGACATACGGGTGTGAACATCCGTGAATCATACCAAAACCAGGTCATTGGCAACACCTTCATCCAGGATGAGGTCGGGCTGCATAAGCCCTCCCCTGAGTATCAGACCGTCGTACGTGATAATACGTTCATAGATACACCGCTGTCTATAGAGGAAGAACGTGACCCGATTGTATTTACCGTCGTCATCGTCGATATCCTGGTGTTCTGTGCATTTCTTGTTTTTAGAAAGATCTCTCTCTAATCAGTTTGGTTTTTTATGATTTTTTACGGAACAAAAACGCAATCCCTGTCAACACAAAAACAAGCAGGACAAGCAACATCACCACATAGATAAGTGTATAGGCGATGTATCGGTCGATGAGAAGGACAAACAGGGAATATGTGATGAGAAGCCCGATGCCAACAAAACCAAACAGACGAGCTGACTGCCTTTTCTGTACAAGTCTGACACAGGCAAGGATAAGAAGGACGCCAGAGAGAAACAGGACAAAGGCCAATGTTAGGGAATTGACGATGTATCGTTCTGAGTAGCTCCAAATCCATCCTTGGTAGGCAGTGTTTAAGGCAACCAACGAGGCAAATACCGCAACGCTCCCGATTGCAAGATAGGCTGAATAGAGAAGCAAGGTATATGTATCACATTGCACTAGTGCTTCTGTTTTATTTTTTTTGGATAGCGGCATCATTTTCCTCTACCAGTATTGCGTTGTCCTGTAAGTATTTTATCGTCTGAGAGGATTGAAAGGAGGTGCGTCTATTTCGTTTGATGAGGGTTTTTAAATCTGCTATGGTATCGACGTCACTCCAGACTGGTAAAAGACTCAGACGATGCTTGGTTTGTTCTATTTTCTTTAGGGTTTCTGAAAGGACAGAGGCCGTACCCCAATGTATATCATCAAAGACTGATGGTTCAAAACTGGTGTCTCGAAAGCCGATGAGATAGTATCCCCCATCAGTTGAAGGTCCAAGTATGATCTCATGGGTTTGAAGCATTGCAAATGCGTCTTTAAGAAAGCGAGCAGGCAGGTCCGGACTGTCGCTTCCTATGACAATGGCTCGTCGGAACCCTTTCTGAAATGCAGAGAGAAAACAATTCTTCATCCGTTCCCCTAAGTCTGGTCCTTCCTGGGGGACAAACTGCCGGTTCTGCCCCAGCCATGTTTGAAATTTGTCCTCTGCATCAGCTGGTGAAAAACATACGAAGAGCTGCGCATCAACCGTTTGAACTGTGGAGAGCGTATCATGTACAAAGCATCGATAGAGTTCTTGCACGATCTCTTCGCTGAGGTCTGCGGAAAGCCGAAGCTTTACCTTGCCTTTCTGTGGGTATTTTACAAATAACAGGATGCAGGAGTCTGTGTTTTGCGTCATTTTTTCTTCTCCTTTGATTGCAGAGCCTCAAGTGCTTCGTCGAAGAGTTGTAGCACGTCGATGATTTCGACATCACAATGAATTTTCTTTAATTCTTCATAGCAGGTCAGACAGGTGCACGCCACGGTTGGCGCAGTCTTTTTTACATCTGCGAGATACGCGCGACGGCGTGGTCCGTTGAAGGGGTCCTGTCCATGGTTCCATTGGAAACAACACGATGATTCCTGTGCGGGTGTTTGGTCCACAAGCGTACCAAACATCGATACTGTCGTACGGGCTGCTACGCCCTGAGGAGAGTTTTTTTTGAATCGACAGGAGTCATGGAGTGTTATGTTTCCCCGTATTGTACCAGTTGGAAACTTTTCTTTGTATCGTAAAAGAAATTCGACAACGCTTAGGGTTTCAAATTGTTCGTTGTATATGTTTCTTATCTCTTCGACAGCCTCAAAACATTCGGCGCAGGAGGTAAGAATTATTTTCGGCGTAACTTTTTTGATGTTCTCGTGTAAGACGCGTAGACAGTGGTCTGCCTCATCAAACTCGCCTTGCAGCAGATGAGGTTGACCGCAACAAACAGTCACCCCACCAAGAACACTGTAGGAACAACCAAGGAAATCGAGTAATCGAAGAGTCTGCCGCACCGTCTTTTCTGAATACAGATAACAGCCAGGGTAGAAGAGCACGTCCGCTTTTGTCGTTGGTGATGTCTCCATAAAGCGGGCGAGGTCCCTTGTCGTTATTTTTTTCCATGTGATATACAGCCTCTGTATGACTCGTTTTATGCCTGTGAGATCCGACCCTTTGACAAGGAGATATCGTCGGTAACTCCAGGGTTTCTCGTTTCGTATCTTGGATTTAAGAAAGCGGACCATGTAGTCCCTGCGGATGTTCACTGGGCAGACCGGGACGCATTTTGCGCATTGAGTGCAGTGGAACGTAAACGTTTTTATCACCGATGGAACCGGTTGGACCTCTTGGGTCGCCTGATTTAGGTCATGGATGGAAAACTGACCTTTGGTCACTGGACAGACGTCCATGCAACGATGGCAGCGTATACATGTATTAAGATAGTCGGAGACAGCATCTCGTATGATTTTTTTTGTATTCGGTATCTTTTTTGTATGCTGGTTTTTATCAGACATGATCGCTTCACAACTCTTCCTGGGTATCGCCTACTGTATCTCCAATGGTTCTTCCACCCTGTTTTTTCTTTTTTTCTTTGAATTGTCGTCGTGCGTACCAGACAAGCACCCCAAGAACAAACGCGGTTATGACAAGGACTCCGATCAGCTCCCAAGGAATATTCCCGTGTGTAAGCCCCTGCGTGAGAGCATCGGTACCAACAACAACAATAATCGTTCCAGGGAGCATGCAGAGCCATGACCAGAACACATAGGTCTTAAAGGAGACCTTCGTCAGGCCAAACCCGTAATTCAGTAAGGTAAAC